>ENA-ORLY01000239-ORLY01000239.1-human-gut-metagenome-genome-assembly--contig:-NODE-239-length-84673-cov-12.133931_pt1 | contig 84673 bp, 85 predicted proteins | sample MGYA00243071_ERZ508832 | MGnify/ENA primary metagenome ERZ508832 (study PRJEB26277, sample SAMN04329777) | human gut metagenome | biome: human-associated habitat | host: Homo sapiens | place: USA... | reverse complement strand
ATATAATCAAATAAGTGTATCTGTAGTTGGAGCCAATGGAACAAATAATATATCAAAATATTATTATTCAATAAATGATGGAGCATATACAGAAAGTACTAATTCATCATATACATTTACAGGATTAAATGAAAAAACAAATTATTCAATAAAAGTAAAAGTAGTTGATACTTTAGGAAAAGAATCAAATGTATATAACTTAAGTGTAACAACAGATGCATATGTACTTCCAAAAGTAACAAATGTATCAACTTCATCAACAGAAAGTTCAATTACCATAAGTGTAAGTGCAAGTGGAGGAACAGGAAACGTTGTAAAATATTATTATTCAAAAGATAATGGATCAAATTATGTAGAAAGTTCATCAAGTAGTTATACATTTAGCAATTTAACAAGTGATGCAACGTTCTATGTAAAGGTTTATGTTAAAGATAGTAATAATAGGGAAAGTAGTGTATCATCAACATCTATTAAAACTAAGAGTAATAGTTTAGCTTCGTATATAAAATCTAAATATACATCACAAGGGTCAAATAATTTATATTATCATACAAGTAGTCTTTCTAATAGTGCTGGAGATTATTCATATAGATATGCAGGACCTTCTAGTCAGGTAAATAACTATGTTTGTTTAGCTATGAGTGGTTCTTCTTGTCCTGATGACAGATTATTTAGAATAATAGGCGTGTTTGGAGATCAAGTTAAAGTTATTAAAGCAACATCTGCTGGGAATAGACCATGGGGTAATAATAATACATGGTCAACATCATCTATGAATAGTTATTTAAATGGTCAGTATTTGAATAATTTAAGAAATATTTTTAATGTAAATAAAATAGCAAATACAACTTGGAGGGTTGGCGGTTATGTTGAGAGAAAAAGTAATTTATATCCACCGGCTGTAGCATATCAAAATGAATACGTAGGCCCCGTATCTACAAATACTACGGATGGTAGAACTACATATGATGCGCAAATAGGTTTAATGTATATTTCTGATTATGGATTTGCTGCATCTCCGAGTGCATGGACTACTGATTTATATGAATATAATAGTTCATCTATACCTTCGAATAATTGGCTGTATACAGGAAATTATGAATATACTATTACAAGAGCAGCTAAATATAGTGATAAAATTTTTGGAATATTTAAATATGGACTTGTCAGTTCATTTCAACTTCCAAATAATAATGATACCTTTAGACCTACATTTTATTTATCATCTTCTGCTTTATATGTATCAGGTACAGGAACTTTAAGTAATCCCTATACTTTTAATTAAAAAACGTGGCATTGTCCATGTTTTTTTGATATAATAAAATTAGAATTGAGGTTAAAAATAGGATGGATCAAGAAAAAATTGGGAAATTTATTAAAGATTTAAGAATAAAGAATAATTTAACTCAAAAAGAATTTGCTGATAAATATAATGTTACTTATCAAGCAGTTAGTAAATGGGAAAATGGTAAGAATATGCCTGATCTTAGTTTATTAAAAGAGATTTGTAAAGATTTTGATGTAAGTTTGGATGATTTATTTAATGGGGAAAAAAGTGTTAAAAAGAGTTATAAAAAATATATTATTATAGGTATTATAGGTATAGTAATTGTATTATTTTTAGTAATAAAAAATAATAATAATGGAGATTTTAATTTTAAAACAATAACTAGTTCATGTGATGCTTTTAATATATCTGGTAGTATTGCTTATAATGATAAGAAAAGTGCTATTTATATAACTAATATTAAGTATTGTGGTGGAGATGATACTAAAGATTATGAAAAAATAGAATGCATGTTATATGAGTCACATGAGGATGTAGAAAAAAGGATTAGTTCTTATGAATATAGTGATGGTAAGAAAATTAAATTAGAAAAGTTTTTAGAAAATGTAACTTTTAAAGTTGATGGATATAAAAAGACATGTGATGAACATAATAGTTTATATTTGCTTATAAATGCAACTGATGATAGTAGAAATATAACTACTTATAAAGTACCACTTGAAACACAAAGTATATGTGCTAAATAAAAGGATTGATAATTATGAAGAAAAAAATTAATGTACAAAAATTAATAAAAATGGCTTATAAAGAAACTAAAAGAAGTTCTTTAGCTATATATTTAATATTAAGATTTTTAGTTATATTATGTATGATTTTACAAATACTTAGAGGAGATTTAAATAATGCTTTACTTTGTTTATTATCACTTGTCTTATTATTTGCTCCATTATTTATTCAAAATAAATATGAAATAACATTACCTGATGGTTTAGAGATTAGCATTTATTTGTTTATATTTTCTGCGGAAATACTTGGAGAAATAAATAATTTTTATGGTATAATTCCTCACTGGGATACTTGTTTGCACACTATTAATGGTTTTTTAGCCACGGCAGTTGGCTTTTCATTAGTTGATTTACTTAATAAAAATAGTGAAGATATTAATTTATCCCCATTTTATCTGTGTTTAGTTGCTTTTTGTTTTTCAATGACTATTGGTATTTTATGGGAGTTTTTTGAATATGGTGGAGATAAATTTTTAAAGTTTGATATGCAAAAAGATACTATTATTACAAGTGTATCTTCGGTTGCAATGAATCCTAGTGGTGAAAATAAACCTATTATTTTAGATAATATTGGTAAAACTTTAATATATGATACTGATGGTAATTTACTTTATACTGTAAATGATGGTTATTTAGATATTGGTTTAAATGATACGATGAAGGATTTATTTGTTAATTTTATCGGAGCTGTTTGTTTTAGTATTTTTGCTTACATAGGACTTAAAAATAATAGAAAAAGTTCTGTTGTTAAAAAGTTTGTTCCTACGAAAGAAAAAAGAAAAATGGCTGAATCTGTTAAAAATAGTTTAAATAAGTAAAATGGAGGGTTATTATGGCTTATATAGAATTTAAGAATGTAAATAAAGTATATAAAATGGGTGAAGTTGAAATAAAAGCTTTATCTAATACTTCTTTTGAAATTGAACAAGGAGAACTTGTTTGTATTTTAGGTCCTTCTGGGGCTGGTAAAACAACTTGTTTAAATATTTTGGGAGGTATGGATACTTTAACAAGTGGAAATGTTTATGTTGATGGTAAATGTGTTAATAAATTAACTGGTAAGAATTTAATAAAATATCGAAGAAATGATATTGGTTTTGTTTTTCAATTTTATAATTTAATACAAAATTTAACTGTTATTGAAAATGTAGAACTTGCTACTCAGCTTTGTAAAAATTCTTTAAAACCAGAGGAAATATTAGATAAAGTTGGACTTGGAGATAGAATGAATAATTTTCCAGCTCAACTTAGTGGGGGAGAACAACAAAGGGTTGCAATTGCTAGAGCTATTTGTAAAAATCCTAAGCTTTTGTTATGTGATGAACCTACGGGGGCCTTAGATTATAAAACCGGTAAACAAATACTTAAATTGCTTCAAGATACATGTAGATTAGAACATATGACGGTTGTAATTATTACACATAACTCTGCGATTAGTCCAATGGCTGATAAAGTTATAAAGTTTAAAAATGGTTCTGTTAATGATATCATTATTAATGAAAAACCTATGGATATAAAGGATATTGAGTGGTAAAATGAAAACTATCTTATTTAAACATATATTTATGAAGATAAAACAAAATTATAAAAGGTTTTTATCTTTATTATCTATGGCCCTTCTTGGAATTGGTTTTTATGCAGGAATTGAAGCTTGTAGTCCAGATATGCTTAAAACTTTAGATAAATTTTATGATGATAATAATGTTTATGATATAAAAGTTGTTTCTAATCTTGGACTTGATGATAAAGATATAAATAGTTTATCTAAAATAGATGGATTTGATAAAGTAATAGGTTCATATGAAATAGATACTTATTTAAAGCTAAATAATGAACAATATGTTGTTAAAGTAATGGGGTTAAATAATAGTATTAATAAAGTTTATTTAGAAGATGGTAGTTTACCTAATGGTAATAATGAAATTGTTGTTGAAAAAAAGATGCTTTTAGATAATAATTTAAGTATTGGAGATTCTATTAATATTTTGGGTAGTAATAAAAAAATAGTAGGAACTGTTATAAGTCCATTGTATTTTTCTTCTGAAAGACCTAGTACTAATTTAGGTAGTGGTAAAGTTAATTATTATGCTTATACTTTGGAAGATGCATTAAAAGAAGATTATTATAGTGCTATTTATATAACTTTGAATAATACTAAAAATATGCTAACTAATAGTAAAGAATATAAAAATGTTATTGATGATGCTATTAAAAAGATAGATGTTATTAAAGAAGAAAGAGAAAATGAAAAATATAATGAGTTATATGGCATAAGTATAAATGAAAATGAATTTGTTAAACCACATTGGTATCTTTATGATAGACTTGATAATAATTCATATAAAGAATTAATTAATGCAAGTGATAATATAAAGAATTTAGGAAATGTTTTTCCTTTAATATTTTTTGGAATTGCTGTTTTAGTTAGTCTTATTTCAATGATGAGGATGATTGAAGAAGATAGAACTGAAAATGGTACATTAAAGTCTTTAGGTTATAATAATTTTTATATTACTTTAAAATATGTTGTTTATTCACTTTTGGCAACTGTTATTGGGGGTATTTTAGGTGTTTTTATTGGTTCTTATTTAATTCCTTATGTTATTTGGAATATTTATAAAAAATTATTTAATATACCGATATTTATATATTCAATTAATAGTGCATATAATATGATTGGTTTTTGGATATGTATATTATGTATTTGTGGTACAGCATGTTTTATATGTATTTATAATTTAAAAGATGTTCCTGCAAATTTAATGAGACCTAAAGTACCTAAATCTGGTAGAAAAATATTACTTGAAAAAATATCATTTATTTGGAAAAGACTTAAATTTTCTGATAAAATAACTATTAGAAATATTTTTAGATATAAATCTAGAGTTTTAACAACTATTTTTGGAATTGCTGGATGTACAGCACTAATTTTAGCAGGTTTTGGTTTAAAAGATTCTATTAAAAATATAAATGATTATCAATATAGTAAAATATTTAAATATGATAAAATGATGATTATTAATGAAAATAGTGATTATGAAAAGTTACTTAATAAAATTAATAATGAAGAAATTGTTAATAAAGCTGTAGATGTTAATTATCAAAGTATTAGTGTTTTAAATGGTGATATAAAACAAGATGTATCTTTGATAGTACCAAATGATTTTAATAAGTTTAATGAGGTTATTTCTTTAATTGATTATAAAAATGAAGATAAAATTTATGATGATATATTAGATGATAGTTGTGTAATTAGTGAAAAAACTGCGAAACTTTTAAATGTATCTATCGGAGATAATATTACTTTACTTGATAATGATAATAATAGTTATACTATAAAAGTATCTTATATTGTTAAAAATTATATTAATCAGTATATGTACATAAATAAGAATACTTATAATAGTTTGTTTGGTAATTATAAAGTAAATTCTTTTCTAATAGATTTAAATGAGTGTACTTTAGATGATAGTAATGATTTTGATATGGAATATATTGCTAGTAAGGATGCTGTTTCTATTATTAATAATAGTGATGTGAAAGATGTATTAAATGATATGTTATCATCAATTGATTCTATAGTGGCTATTTTAATTATTGCAGCAGCAATGTTAGCTTTTGTGGTTTTATATAATTTGTCTAATATAAATATTAGTGAAAGAAAAAGGGAAATAGCTACACTTAAAGTATTAGGTTTTTATGTTGGAGAAGTTGATAAATATATAAATAGAGAAACTATTATATTGACAATACTTGGTATATTAATTGGTCTTTCATCTGGCTCTTATTTATGTCATTATATTATTTCTACTTGTGAACCTGATTATTTAATGTTTGATAGAGAAGTGTTTCTTTTAAGTTATGTTTTTTCAGCTTTAATTACTATTATTTTTACTGTTATTGTTATTATTGTGACCCATTTTAATTTAAAGAATATTGATATGGTTGAATCTTTAAAGAATGTTGAATAGTATTTGATGATTATATGGTTATCCATGTACATAAAACTAGCAAGTATGGTGATGGTAAAGGAAACAAAAACTAAATCAACTTTTGGTAAAACTGCATACAATGGAAAAGGTATCTCTGCTTGTTATTTAGATAACAATGATTATTATCAATATCAAGTATTAAGATTTTATAATTAATTTTATTATTAAATAAATAGTAATTTTAATGTTGATAAAAATAAAGCAAAAGAAATATAAATAACAATTTGATAGTGAGATTAGTTTGAAATATAACTAGTCTTTTTTTTATATAACAAAAAAACTAACTATTTCTAGTTAGCATTTATTAATCTCAGAAGTAAATTTTCCGAGTTTCTTATCAATTTGGAGCAATGACATGGGTCATTTGTGAAAAAGTAGAAACAAGTAATTGATTAAATCAATCTCCAGCAAGGTTGTATCCAATAGATAGACCTAATAAAAGACCACTACTGAAATCTCCAAAGTCATTCGTTTCATTCCTACAAAAATATATATAAGATAAATACAATAAATTTCCTAATATAATTAATGAGGTTCCAGTTTTTAATTTTCTCATAAAATACGTCATTTTCATTTGCTTTTTTTAAATTTTTTTGAATATTAATATTGCTTTTGCAGAATTAGTTATAGACATTGTTACTAATTCATACTCATCTTCCAGCATCTCATTAGATATTTTTTTTACTTTTTTTGCCATGGTGTCCGCCTTTGGAAAATACTCTATAACGACAGTTTTGTACAATTTTTCTACACCTCCTAATAAATAATAAACTAATAAATTACTATTTATAAAGACAGGTAGTAATTATAACTTCAAATGTATACTTACAATTTTATATATTCTAATCTTTAAACCATTTTACTAAAAATGGCTTAATTAATTCGTAAATAAATATTGCCATAAAGTTTATTAAGAATACTATTAATATCAAACTAATATCTATTGATGTTATGCTCATTAATTTACCAATAGGTGTAACAAACACTATGAGTTCAATTAAAAGTATCAATAGTAATCCGTAGTTCATTGCTTTATTAGAAAATAATCCTTGTTTAACGACTGACTCTTTCAAGTTTCTACAAGATATAGAATAAACTATCTCCTGTACAACCATTGAAAGAAGTGCTAAAGACATAGCTGTTTCTTGTCCATACATTTTTAAACTAATAAAGTAAGTGAGAACTACAAATATAGTTTCAATGATAGCCGAAGATGCGATACATGATTTTATAAATGGTGTAAATAATGGTTTATTAATGCCTCTTGGTTTTTTATTCATTATGCTATCTTCACTCTTTTCAAAAGACAAACATATACTAGGAATAGAATCAGTTACCAAATCAATAAATAAAATATAAATTGGTAATAAAATTGTTGTTTTAGTAAGTAGTCCTATAATAATAGTGAATATTTCAGCAAAATTACTTGATAATGAAAACACTATATTATTTCTAATATTATTATATATTCTTCTTCCTTCTTCAACTGCTACAACTATTGTTGAAAAAGAATCGTCCATTAAGACTATGTCTGATGCAGACTTTGTAACATCAGTACCAGTAATACCCATTCCAATACCAACATGAGCATCTTTAATAGCTGGAGCATCATTTACTCCATCTCCAGTCATTGCTACAATTTTTCCGCTATTTTGAAGTGCAAAAACAATTCTTTCTTTATGAACTGGATTTACTCTTGCATACACAGAATACCTTTTAACGATATTTTTTAGTTCTTCATCATTATATTTATCAAGTTCACTCCCAAGTATTGCTTCATTATCATTATCTATAATTCCAACATTTTTTGCAATAGCAGTTGCAGTATCTATAGAATCTCCTGTAATCATTATTGGCCTAATACCAGCATTTTTGCATAAAATGACACTTTTTTTAACACTTTCTCTTGGTGGATCTATTATTCCTAAAATACCAGCAAAAGATAAATTATTTTCCTCTTTTTCTAATTCTTTAATATCTTTTGGTATATAATCTAACTTTTTATAAGCAAACCCTAAAATTCTTAAAGCATTTTTAGAAAAATTCTTAACTTTATCTAAAATTTGTTGTTTTTCAATCTTAGATAGATTTATTTTTTCAATTAAAGAATCTATACTACCTTTGCATAATATATATACATCATTATCAATTTTATTTAAAGTAGTGAACATCTTTCTATCACTATCAAAAGGTATATCTAATATTCTCTTGCATTTTTTTCTCAATTTGAGAGAATCAATTTTTTTATTATATAGATATTCATATAAACAAGTTTCTGTAGGATCACCTACATATTTATCTTCATAAATAAGGCCATCATTACAAAGAGCACATATATAATTAAGCATATTCTCATCTATTACATATTCTTCTTTAACAGTCATTTTATTTTGAGTTATAGTACCTGTCTTATCAGAACAAATAATATCTATTGCTCCAAGTGTTTCTACAGCTTGCATTTGTTTTACTACTGTTTTCTTCTTTGCTAAATTAGATATTCCAACGGATAATGTTATTGTAATTACAGTTGGAAGTCCTTCTGGAATAGCAGCCACCGCGAGTGATGAGCATAGCATTATGATTTCAAGTATTGTGTATTTATTAATTAAAGCTAAAATAAATATAAAAATTAAAATAATAAATACTATAAATGTAATTTTTTTAGAAAGTTCTTTTATTTTTAATTGTAATGGTGTTTCTATTCTATCAATTTCATTTAGTGATAATGCAATCTTACCTATCTCAGTATTTTTTCCTGTACTTACAACTATACCAGTACTTTTTCCATTAGTAATGCTTGTTCCTAAAAATAACATATTTTTTTGTTCTTGAAGAATTAAGTTATTTTTTAAAACATCTGAACTTTTTTGTACTGGAACACTTTCTCCAGTTAGTGCTGATTCATCTACTTTTAAACTTTCACATGAAAGTATTCTAATATCAGCAGGAACGGTTTCTCCGGATTCTAAGTATATTATATCTCCTGGAACTAATTCTTTAGTGTTTATTACTATTATTTTATCATCTCTTTTAACTTTACAAGTGCTGGTTTCATATTTTTTTAAATCTTTTAATACTAAAGTAGCTTTTTCTTCTTGTATAAATCCAACAATAGCATTTATAAAAACTACAAAAAGTATGACAATAGTATCAGTATACTCGTGAGAATAAAAACATCCATAAAAATATAAAAGTAGTGCAACTACTAATAATATTATGATCATGGTATCGTTAAATTGTTTTAAAAATCTTAAAATCCAAATCTTTTTCTTTTTATTTAGAATAATATTTTGTCCATAATCTTTTAATCTTTTCTCAGTTTCTTTACTATCTAATCCATCAATATTACTATTTAAAATTTTAAATATTTCCTTTTCATTTTTAGAATACATTATATTGCTCCTTTTTACCTATATTTCTGAATTTCGAATGCATTTTTTGTATCATATAATTTTTATTTTGCATCTTAATTCTTATTTTTTGTTTATATTTTTTTATATTTAGAAAATATACATTTTATGTTATCTTCATCTTCAAAAGAATTTGTATATTAAACCTTTACTGTTTTTCCAGCTCCTTGTTGGTCAGAAAACCAGTTTTACAATTTTATCATGTCATTTATTTCTTTCTTCATTCATAATGGTACCTTTGTTTCAACAAATTACTATTTATCTGACACTTCTATATATAATTATACCATCATTTTGGTAAATTTTATTACTAAATTAAAATATCCAAGATTCATCCAACATTTGGAAGTAAAATAAAACCTCGCAAACCCTTTAATTAACTGATTTAAATAAAAAGTATGGTAGAGTTCTTCTATGTTTTTAACTCAATTTTGCAAGTGCAAAATAAGAACTGTAACATTATAATTCCTTTATTTATATAGAATAAATTAGGATAGTGCTATCATTTTCTTTATCCTGCTTATTATTTACTTACTAATTTTTCATTAATTATCTTTTTAATAGTAGGTCTAAATACTAATCAAAATGTAATATCTTTCCCTTTAAATAAATTAATATCTATTATTGATATTAATTTTAGTAGTTCATAATTATCTAATATTGGACAGTCAAATACTGTCATACCATTTTCTGTTCTATATCCTTTATCTTCACGATATACAATTTCAAAATATTCTCTTAAATAATCTAAATATTTATTTACTTGCTATCTTTTCATTGGAGAAGATACTAAAACTATTTCTTATTTGCATAATATCATCAACATCTTTCTTAAACGACAAAAAAATCAATCATTTCTGATTGATTTAATCATTAACATCGCTTTGGTGCGACGATTTTTGCTTCTGGAGCAGGTGATGAGAATCGAACTCACGTCAGGAGCTTGGAAGGCTCTTATTCTACCATTAAACTACACCTGCATTTTTCCTTGACAAGTTAGATTATAGCAAAAATAATCGGAGAATGCAAGTATTCAAAGATAATTTTTAGAAAAAATTGTTAATTTATGTAAAAAGCACCATTACTGATGCTTTTTTCTTGATAAAATTTTTGATGTTGTTAATCTTAATCCTCTTTTATATTTATTTTCTTTTGTTGGAATTAGTCCTAAGTTATTAATAATTAAATCGTTTATATTATCTAGTAATTTATAATTTAATCCTTCTTTTATTTCTATTTCTATCATAGTTTCATGTTCTTCTTCATTGTCTTTTTTGTATGTTACATCATCATTTGCAAGTGCTATTATTACATCTTCATATTTTAAATATATTTCATATCTATGATTAATTATAGATAATGTAGGTTTTGGACATACATTAGATATATCATAAGGAATATCGTTAAATATATTCAGTAAAGAGTTAAAGTCTTCTTTTTCAATTTCTTTTTCAATTTCTATTCTTTCACAATAATTATTATCTTTATTTACAGGATATTTTAGTGTTCCATAAGGCTTATTATTTACAATTCTAATTCTAAGAGAAGCTCCATCTTTTAATAAATCTTTATTTGGTGTATCAAAATACATATCTGTGTTTGTAACATTTTGCATTTTAATCATACTAAATCCGTTTTTTGTTAGTATATTTAATAAAGTTGATATATTAAAATCTTTATTTGTTAGATATTTTAATTCTAATTCTTTATGTTCATTCATTTATATTTATCCCTTCTTTTAAAAAAATATTTTCTATTTCTTTCCAGTTATTTGCTCTTTTTATGTCTTTACTATTTAATTCATCTTTTGAAATATTCTTGTTGTGCCATGCAGTAAACAATATTTTGGTTTTTGCACCATCTAAATTGTCAATTCTGTCATCTATTTTAATATCGCAATTAAGAACGTTTTTATTTCCTAAGAATATGATATTATTTGGATTAATAAATGGAAAAGTATTTATTAAAAATTCATATTTTTGAGGAAGTAAGAATGCTGTATCTTTTATAATATCTCTGATTATGTAAGATGTACCTATGAATATTTCATAATTCTTACTTAATTTTTCTAAAACTTCGTATACATTTGGTGTAAGACTGCAATAATCATACATATTGTGTGTTTTGAACCATTTGAAAAATTCATCTTTATTTGGCACTATATCTTGCATATAAAAGCTTTCAAAATCATCTTTAGTATAATTTGTTTTCAAATATTCATTTATTAAATGTAAAAATCCTCCGGTTGTAATGACATCATCCATGTCTACCATTATTGTTTTTTTCATGTTTCTCCTTATATAAAAAGTGCTACTTATGGTAACACTTCATGTTCTTTTTGCCAATTTTCAACTTCTTCTGCATCATCTAAGTGGATTTTTGTATGTCCAATTATTTGATAATCTTCATGTCCTTTACCTAGTATTAGTAAAATATCTTCTGGTTTTAACATTTCTATACCTTTTTTAATAGCTGTTTTTCTGTCAAGTTCAACTTCATAGTTGTCAGATTTTACACCTTTTAAGATATCTTCCATTATTTTAGCTGGGTCTTCTGTTCGTGGATTATCACTTGTTAAAATTGTATAGTCACTTAAAGAGGTTGCAATATTTCCCATGATAGGCCTTTTGATTGGGTCTCTATCACCACCACAACCAACTATTGTTATGACTTTTCCTCTTTTTAATTCATTGTAGGCAGTAATTACTTTTTCAACAGCATCAGGTGTATGTGCATAATCTATTACAGCATAACCACCATTTACTTTATGAGTTTCACATCTACCTTTTGGAGCATGTAAATCTTTAGTTTTACTTATAATTTCTTGTAAACTATATCCACATTCATGTAAAATAGCTAAGGCTGTCATGTAATTATAGACATTAAATTTACTTGTTAGATTTGTAGTTACTTCATATTCTTTGTTTTCATATGTAAATGTTATATGGGTTTCCGCAGGTGTAATATTTGCTTTTTCTATGTTGTAATCATACTTTTTATTGTTATAACCTAGTTTAATGCCACTTCCAAATTTATTTACAAAAGCTTTGCTAGCTTCATCATCACTATTTACAATTAATTTACTATCTTTTTGCATGTAATCTATAATTTTTAATTTAGCATTTAAATAGTTTTCCATTGTCTTGTGATAATCTAAGTGATCTTCAGTAAGATTAGTAAAGGCTGCTATATCAATATGTAGTCCATATATTCTTTCGTAAGATAATGCATGAGAGCTTATCTCCATTACTACAGTATTACATCCAATTTCTAATGCATGAAGAAGTAATGTATAAATAGTGAGAATATCTGGTGTTGTGTTTTCAGTAACAATTTCTTCATTTGGTGTTTTGAAACCAATGGTACCAATATATGCAGTCTTTTCTCCGAAGTCATTTAATAATTGGTATGTAAGATATGCTGTGGTTGTTTTTCCATTAGTACCTGTGATACCTATTATTTTTAATGTATTAATTTTGTCAGCATATTCTTTTTTTAATACTTCTTTTAAATAATTTTCAGTATTTTCTACTACTTCTAGAGGTACAGAACATTGAACATTTTTTTCTGCGATTATTTTTGATGCACCATTTTTTATCGCATCATTAATAAAATTGTGACCATCTACTGTATGCCCTTTTAAGGCTACAAATATTTGACCTGGTCTTATTTTTCTTGAATCAACTTCGTAATTCAAATTAAAATCATCTCCTTGATATAAGTCTATTATAACAGATTTTATGATTTTACAATAGTTTTTAGTAAAATATATGTGTAAAATTTTAATTATATCTTAATTTAATGCAGTTTGATAAAAATCATATATCTTATCCATGATAAAAAACTAAACTAAAAGTTTTTGGCTTTTAGTTTATTTCTTTTCAATAGTTATTATCAGATTTTCTTTTTTTGCTAACTTTAATAGTAGTTCAAAATCATAATTTCTTTGACCATATTCATATAGTTGTATAGAGTTTTTAGTTCTATTAATTTCTTTTCCAAATTCTTCTTGAGTTTTACCAGACCATTCACGGATAATCTTTATTATCTCATTTGCTCTGTAATCATTTGCTTTAATTTTCATATTTTCACCTAGCAATAACATACAATATGTTGGTGTAATTTAGTTAAATAAGTATACAAATTGTTTGTTTTCATATATATTTCTTGATAATTAGGTAGCTTGTTGCTATAATTATATTGGATGTGATTTAAATGAAAAAGATAATATTAACTGGTGATAGACCAACTGGGAGACTTCATATAGGACACTTTGTTGGTTCTCTTAAAAATAGAGTAAAATTACAAAATACTGGTGAATTTGATGAAATATATATTATGATTGCTGATGCACAAGCTTTAACGGATAATTTTGATAATCCTAAGAAGGTAAGAGATAATGTAATTGAAGTTGCACTTGATTATTTATCTGTGGGTATCGATCCAGAAAAAACAAATATTTTAATACAATCTGAAGTAAGTGAACTTACTGAACTTACGTTTTATTATATGAATTTAGTTACTTTAAGTAGATTAAAAAGAAATCCTACGGTTAAAAATGAACTTAAATTAAGAGGCTTTGAAGATAGTGTTCCTGTTGGTTTTTTGAATTATCCAATTAGTCAAACTGCCGATATTACTGCTTTTGAAGCTACATGTGTTCCTGTAGGAGAAGATCAACTTCCGATGATTGAACAAGCTAGAGAAATAGTTAAATCTTTTAATAATATTTATGGAGAAACTTTAGTTTATCCCGAAGCAGTAATACCTCAAAATGAAGTGGAAAGAAGACTTCCAGGTACTGACGGTAAGGCTAAAATGAGTAAATCTTTGGGGAATACTATTTATTTATCTGATACTCCGGATGAAATAAAAAGAAAAGTAATGGGTATGTATACTGATCCTAACCATATAAGAGTGGAAGATCCAGGTAATGTTGAAGGTAATGTTGTATTTACTTATTTAGATGTATTTGCAAATGATGCATATTTTGAAAAATATTTACCTGAATATAAAAATTTAGATGAACTTAAGAAAAAGTATCAAGAGGGTGGTCTTGGTGATGTTGTAATAAAGAAATTTTTAAATAATATATTACAAGATGAACTTGCTCCGATTAGAGAAAGAAGAAAGTATTATGAAAATCATCTTGAAGATGTAGTAAAAATACTTGAAAATGGAACTAAGAAAGCAAGAATTAAAGCTAGTGAAACACTTGATAAAGTTAAAAGTGCTATGAAAATAGATTATTTTAAAAATGATGAATATTTAAAAGAAATAATTGCTAAATATCAAGAAAAATGATAATATTATAATAAGTAGAAAAGGGTTGATAAGCTTATGCTAGATGCATGTTTTATTCCAGATTTAACAAAAGCTAAAACAAATGAACAAGCTGTTTTTAGAGGTGCTAATTATAGAATTAGTGTTTTAAGTGAGCGTTTAATTAGAATGGAATATAGTGTAGATGGACATTTTTCTGATAATTTAACAACCTTAGTTAGTAATAGAAACTTTAGAGTTCCAACTTTTAAAGTGGAACAAGATGAAAAATATTTAGTTATAACAACCAATTATTTTAATTTTCAATATCTTAAAAATAAACCTTTTGTGGGACCTAAGTTTGCACCAGATAATAATTTGAGAGTTGCTTTAAATGGTACTGATAAAGTTTGGTTTTATGGGCAAGCAGAAGCTCGTAATTTTAAAGGTGGAGCAGTTAGCTTAGATGATTATAAGGGAAAAGTTGATTTAGATAAAGGACTTTATTCTACGGATGGTTTTGTTAGTATTGATGATTCTAATAACTTAGAGATTGCTGCAGATGGCTATCTTATTAATCCTAATCCAAATAAAGTAGATATATATTTGTTTATGTATAAAAGAGATTTTGGACTTTGTCTTAAAGATTATTTTACCCTTACTGGTTATCCAGAACTTATTCCAAGAAGTGCTTTAGGTATATGGTGGAATAGAGAAAGAATATATAATTTTCAAGATACTAAAAATATAGTTAAAACTTTTAATAGAAATGGTATTCCTTTATCTGTACTTCTTTTAAGTGAATTTTGGCATATTAAAGATAAAACTAATTATAATTTGTATAAAACTGGATTTTCATTTAATAAAGAGTTGTTTCCAAATCCAGATGAATTTATAAAAAATATGCATGATGCTGGAGTAAGTGTTGGTGTTAATATTGACCCTGTTGATGGCATAAGAAAAGAAGAAGAAAGATATCTTAATTTTGCTAAAGAACTTAATGTAGCTGATGGTGTAACAATTCCATTTAATGTAATGGATAAAGTCTTTATGAATGCTTTTATAAAACATGTTATAGATAATTTAGTTAATTTAGGTATTGATGTATTTTGGCTTGATTATAGGAAAGACTTAACTGGTATTAATGCGCTTTCTTATTATTTCAATACAGATTTTAAAAAATATAAAGATAAAAGACCTTTAGTTTTAACTAGAAGTCCTTTGGTGGCACCACATAAAGCGGGAATACTTTATTCTGGAGAAACTTATGTTTCTTGGGATACACTTAAATTTTTACCATTTTATAATTCTATGGCTGCGAATAAAGGTGTTACTTGGTGGAGTCATGATGTTGGTGGTTATAAAGGCGGAAGTGAAGATTCTGAACTTTATTTGAGATATATTCAATTTTCATGTTTTAGTCCAATTTTCAGATTTAGTGCAGAACGTGGTGTTTATTATAAAAGAGAACCTTGGGCATGGGATGTTAAAACCTATACTATAGCTCGTGAGTATGCAATTCTTCGTCAAAGATTAATTCCATATATATATACTGAAGGCTGTAATTATAGTAAACTTGGTAAACCTTTGATTGAACCTATTTATTATACTTATCCAGTAATTTATGATGAAATTGATTATAGAAATGAATACTATTTTGGTAAAGAATTATTTATAGCTCCGATTACTAAACCAATGGATAAAACTATGAATAGATCTATTGAAAGATTATATTTGCCAAAAGGAGTTTGGTATGATTTTAGAAACGGTAAAAAGTTTTTGGGTGATAAAAGATATATTGCTTTTTATAAAGATAATGAATATCCAATATTTGCTAAAGCTGGTGCTATAATTCCAATGGCTAACTTGAATGAAAATATAAATGATACATGTGCTCCGAAATCTATGGAAATAGATATATTTCCTGGACAAAGTAATTCATATAAATTATATGAAGATGATGGGGTAAGTAAAATGTATCAAGATGGTTATTATTTAGTAACAGCTATTGATTATAATTATATGCAAAATAATTATACTGTTATAATTAGACCTATTGATGGTAAAATTGGAATTGTTCCTAGAATGAGAGATTATAAAATTAAGTTTAGAAATGCAAAAGAAGCTAATAGTGTTGATGTTTTTGTAAATGGAAATAAGGCACTTAATGAAGTAAAAGTTTATGAAGAAGATAATAATTTTGTAGTTGAAGTTAAAGATGTAGATACAAGTAAACAGTTAACTGTTAATTGTAAAGGAAATAATATTGAAATTGAAGCTGTAAGAATTATAAATGAAGATATTAATTCAATTATTACTGATTTACCTATTAAAACTAAAATAAAGGAACAAATTGCAAGTATTATATTTAGTGATATAGATATTAAACAAAAAAGAATTCAAATTAAGAAAATTAAAGAATTAGATAAAAGATTTGTAAGAATGTTTATAAAATTACTTGAATATATTGCAGAAATTTAATATAATAATGGCATGCAGATGAAAAAAGAGTAGTAAATTATATATTCTTTTAGAGAAAGTTAGTGGGAGATGGAAACTAATAAAGGATTATAATTGAACTTGCTTTTGGATGTGAATGGGGTAATTTCCGTATCAATTATTAAAGAAGCAATTAAGGTGGTACCACGTAATTTACGTCCTTTGGTTACTACCTTTTTATTTGGAGGTTTTTATGAGTGAATTTGGAATTAATTTAATTTGGGCATCTTGTTTATTTGTTTTAATATTTTTGATTAATTTCTTGTGGGTATTTAAAAGAGGTTATGAAAATATTAAGAAACAAAAGAAAAAGAAGAAAAATAGAAAGCTTGAAGATTTTATTGGTCTATCGTATTTGATACCTAAGTTTAATTTAGATATTAATAAAATGAATTTAAATTATGTATTTTTTATGGTATCACTTATAGATGCTTTTATAATTTCATTTGTATTTTTAGTAATTAGTAGCATTCCATGGAGTATTGGATTTAGTATGTTACTAGGATTTGTGCTTCTTTTTGGCCTTATTTATTCTTTATATGAATTTTTAGGTCGTAGTTTAGTTAAGAAAGGTTGGAGTAAAAATGTATAATCATGAAATGGTAGAAAAAAAATGGCAAAAATATTGGGAAGATAATAATAGTTTTGAAGCTATTACTGGTGATAAGAAGAAACCTTATTATATTTTAGTTGAGTTTCCTTATCCATCTGGGGCTGGACTTCATGTTGGTCATGTTAGAAGTTATACTGCTCAAGATGCTATTGCTAGAATGATGAGAATGCAAGGGTATAATGTTTTGTATCCGATGGGTTGGGATGCTTTTGGTGCTCCGGCAGAACAATATGCAATAAAAAATCATATTCATCCTAAGGAAGCTGTTAAAGAAAATATTCATAATTTTAAAAGACAAATGATGGATTTAGGTTTTTCTTTTGATTGGAAAAGAGAATTTAGTACAACTGATCCTGAATATTATAAATGGACTCAATGGCAATTTTTACAATTTTATAAACATGGTATGGCTTATAAGGATACTGTTCCTGTTAATTGGTGTCCAACATGTAAGAGTGTTTTATCTAATGAAGATGCTGCAGGTGGAGTTTGTGAGAGATGTGGTACTCAAGTTGTCCAAAAAGAAAAGAGTCAATGGATGCTTAGAATGAGTGAGTATTCTGAAGATTTACTTAAGGGATTAGATGATACTAATTTTGCTGAAAAAGTAAAACTTGGACAAATTAATTGGATTGGTAAATCTATTGGTGCTGAAGTTGACTTTAAAGTTAAAGATAATGATTTGAAATTTACAGTGTTTACTACAAGATGTGATACTTTGTTTGGTGCAACTTATTGTGTTATGGCTCCGGAACATAAACTTGTGGATATTATAACTACCGAAGAACAAAAAGAAAAAGTTAATGAATATAAAGAAGCTTGTAAACTTAAAAATGATATGGAAAGAACTGAACTTAATAAAGATAAGACTGGTGTATTTACTGGTGCTTATGCTATTAATCCTGTTAATGGTAAAGAAATTCCTATTTGGATAAGTGATTATGTTTTAGCTTCTTATGGTACTGGTGCTATTATGGCTGTTCCTGCTCATGATACAAGAGATTATGAATTTGCTAAGAAATTTGGTATGGAAATAATTCCTGTTTTGGATGGTGGAAATGTTGAGGCTGAAGCTTATACAGAAGATGGTCTTCATATTAATTCAGGTTTTTTAGATGGTCTTAATAAGGAAGATGCTATAAATAAAATGTTAGATTATCTTGAAGAAAGAAATTTAGGAAAAAGAAAAGCTAATTATAAAATGAGGGATTGGGTTTTCTCAAGACAAAGATTCTGGGGTGAACCAATACCTATGGTTCATTGTGATACTTGTGGTTGGGTACCTTTAAATGAAAGTGATTTACCTTTAGTTTTACCAGATGTTGCAGAATATGAACCAACTGATGATGGTGAAAGTCCACTTGCTAAAATAACTGATTGGGTTAATACTACTTGTCCAAAATGTGGTGGTGCTGCTCGTCGTGAAACTGATACAATGCCTAACTGGGCTGGTTCAAGTTGGTATTTCTTGAGATTTATGGATGCTCACAATACTAAAGAGTTCGCTAGCATGGATGCTATGAAATATTGGAATAGAGTAGATTGGTATAATGGTGGTATGGAACATACTGCAAGACACTTACTTTATGCAAGATTTTGGGTACAATTTTTATATAATATTGGTCTTGTTCCTCATAAAGAAATGATTTGGACTCGTGTAAGTCATGGTATGGTTTTAGGTGCTAATAACGAAAAAATGAGTAAAAGTAAAGGTAATGTTATAAATCCTGATGATATTGTTAAAGAATATGGTGCTGATACTTTAAGAGTTTATGAAATGTTTATGGGAGATTATGAACAAGATGCTCCATGGTCAACAGATTCTTTAAAGGGATGTAAAAGATTTATTGATAGAATTATTCGCTTAAAAGATAAAGTAGTAGATGGCAATGAATATTCTAAAAACTTAGAAACAATTATTCATCAAAGTATTAAAAAGGTTACTTATGATTTAAGTCATATTGCTTATAATACTGCGGTTTCAACTTTGATGATATTACTTAATAAATATGAAGAATGTGAAAGTATTACTAAAAAAGATTATATATTACTTTTAAAATTGTTAAATCCAATTGCACCACATATTACTGAAGAATTAAATGAATCTTTAGGTGAAAAGCCAATATGTGAATCTTCATGGCCAGAATATGATGAAGCTAAAACTGTACTTGAAGAAAAGGAAATAGGTGTTCAAGTAAATGGTAAACTTAGAGGTTCAATTAATGTTCATGTAAATGATTCTGATGATGTGATAAAAGAAAAAGCTTTAAGTAATGAAAATGTTATTCGTCATATTGATGGTAAAGAAATTGTTAAAATGATAGTTATTAAAGGAAGAATTGTTAATATAGTTGTTAAATAACAATTCTTTTTTCATTGAAAAAAAGTGGTAAAAGTGGCAAAAATTTTCAATGGATCATCAATTAATATGTATAATAATATGGTTCATTAAAAATATTGACATTTATAGTTTTCGAGTAAAAAAGTCCGGTTTTCGAGTAAAAAAGTCCGGTTTTTGAATAAAAAAGTCCAACTAAATATAAATTTAAAAAATAGTTTTTGATTACAATAACTGACAAATTATTTATTTTAAATGTTGTAAAATATAAATGGTGATGAATAAATGAAAGTTAAAGTTATTGATGAAGGACATGAAAAAGATTTAGAAAGTGCTATAAATGGCTTTCTAAATTCTGGAGATTTTGATATAATAGATATCAAGTATCAAGTGGCAATTGCAGTATGTGGTGAAGAACAGATTTATTGTTTTAGTGCAATGATTATTTATAATTAAAGCATGTACATATTACCTGATGTGTCAATATTGTCATCTATAAATGTTGTATTTAAACTTTCAAGTTTATTTACTCTGGCATTTAGACGATTTATTTGGCGTTCTAGTTTTGCAAGTCTGTTTTCAATGGAATCTGAATTATCTATATATGGCATTCCAATATTGTTTGGCATTTGTCCTTGATAAAATGAATTGTAGTTAGTACCTTGTGTATAAGGCATTACTCCAGGCATTGGAGCTTGTGCTTGAAAATTGGAATAATTCATGTTTGCTTCAGTAAAGAATGAGTTTCTATTTTTTCTCATAAGTAGCCTCCCTACAATTAGTATATGTTAAATGGAAAGAAGTTGATAATATGAGAATGAGAAATCCTAAAGATAAAGATGAACTTTTAAACGGTTGTGATTATTATTATGATGGAGTGTTTGATAATGATAATCCAGTACACTTAGAAATAGGTATGGGTAAGGGACAATTTATACTTAATATGGCTCTTAGTAATCCAGATATAAATTTTATTGGAGTGGAGAAGTTTAGTAGTGTTGCAAGTGTTGCTATTAAGAAAATAAATGAGTATAAACCTAGTAATTTAAAAATATTAGTTGGAGATATAGCTAATACTCATGATTTACTTGATGGGAAAATTGATACAATTTATCTTAATTTTTCAGACCCTTGGCCTAAAGATAGACATGCTAAAAGAAGACTTACTTCAATTAATTATTTAAAGGTTTATGATAAGTTATTTAAAGGTAGACCTCATATTGTGCAAAAAACAGATAATGTTGATTTATTTGAATATAGCTTAGAACAATATAAAGAATATGGTTATAAGATTAATAAAATAAGTTATGATTTACATAAAGAGGATATTCCAAATATTATGACTGAATATGAAGAAAGATTTAGTAATATGGGCATTAAAATAAAATATGTTGATGTAAGTAAATAAAAAAATCTCAAAGATATACTTTGAGATTGTAGGGCTAATTATATTTTCTACAAAAGAGGATTCATGAATAAATAGTAAAAATATAATTAGCATGGTTGTTACCCGTAGTTAAGTGGTTAGAAGTGATAGATATATTATTTTTTCGGGTAACAGTGAGTTATTATACATATAAAAAAATATAATGCAAGCGTTTCGACATGCTTCGACAAAAGTTTTAAGTAAAAATGGGTACTTTAGTAAAAATAGGTAAAATTTTGACTTTATTAGTTGAAATTTTTTTGATATAATTATAAATAGAGGTTAGATATGAAAAAAATATTAATAATAATATGTTTACTCTTTATAACAGGTTGCAGTGATATAAGAAAACAAAGTTATGATGATATAATAAATAATATTGCAACAAGAGCTAATAAAGATAATGTTTATAGAACAGGTTATAGTTATTATCTTCCTAGAGGTATGCAAGTTGCTGATAGTACTTTATATAATGAAGCTATAACTGATGCTAGATATAAATATTATTTATATGTTGATATAGTAAGTTACTATAAAAAAGTAACAAAAGATTATAGTGTTAATGATAATGCTTTGGTGTCAAAAAAATTAGATTATGATGGTAAATTTGGGTATGTTGAAGTAAATTTATTAAAAAATGATAAATATTTAGTTGAAATTATGTATAATTATGCTAAAATAGAAGTGATAGTAGATAAGAGTAATTTGAATGAAGCTATGTTATCTATTATAAACATATTAAAAAGTGTTGAGTATAATGATAGTATAATTGCTAATTTAATGGGTGATGATGTCCTTAATTTTAGTGAAGAAGAGTTTAATATATTCAATACAAAGGGTAGTGAAAGTAATTATCTAACTGTAGATAAAGATGCTAGTAAAGAGGAAGATACAAAAATTCCTGACCCAGATTTAATTAACTAGGAAGGTGGATATCATGGGATTATTTAATAAAATTAAAGGTATATTATTTGAAGAAGTAGAAGAAGATGAAGTAGAAAATAATACTAAAAAAGAAAGTAAAGAAGTTCAAAAACCTATTGCTGAGAGAATTGAACCTCAAAGAAAGGAAACAATAGTTACTGAAATACCTAAGGCTCCAGTAAATGTTGCTTCGAAAGAAGAAAAACATGAAGATTTAAGTGAAAGAGAATTGTTTAAGTCTGATAAAGGTTTTTCTTTTCCAGATTTTGATGAAGAAGAATTTACTAATATGAGTAGAGTTTCTAAACCTAAAGCAACTACGAATGTTTTAGAATATGAAAAAAAGAGAAAAGTAGAAAAGAAATATGATTTGGGTAGATATGAAAGAATTGAGAGAACTGAAACTGTGGAAAAGAAGAAATTTAAACCATCTCCGATTATTTCACCAGTGTATGGTATATTAAATGAAGATTATAAGCCGGAAGATATTAAAACAAAAGATACAGTAAGTACTATTAATAATTTAGACTTTAATAGTGTACGTAAGAAAGCTTTTGGGGAAGAAGTAAAGACTGAACCAACAAGTACTTATTATGAAGAAACTGTTACGGTTAAATTAAAAGAAAATGAAGAAGAAAAGAAACAAAAAGTTAAAACTATTGATGAACTTTTAGAAGATACATCTGATGTAATAGTTGATGTTAAAGATGATGTAAAAAGTAAATTAGATGCATTAGATGAACCAGTAGTAGAACCTGAAACTCAAAATTCTGAAGTTTATGAAAAGGTTGATGAAGATTTAGAAGAATTAACTCAAAAAGAAGAACCTGTTAAAACAGAAAAAGAAAAAGTTGATGATGATGATACTTTGGAAAATGATTTATTTGATTTAATAGATTCAATGTATGATAATAGAGAGGATGGTGATATTTAGTGGAATTTTGGTTAAACTTTTTACCTATTGTTATTTATTTACTTTTAATAGCTCTTTTAACTATAGGAATAATTCTTGGAATTAAGACTATAATAACTATGAATAAGTTAGAAAAAGTAGTAGATAATGTAAATGAAAAGGTTGAATCACTCAATTCAATATTCAGTATAATTGATTTTACAACTGATAAGATAGCTTCTTTTACTGATAAGGTAGTAGAAGTAACTGGAAATTTATTTAGTAAAATATTATTTAGAAAAAAAGGAAAGGATAAGGGAGAAGAATAATATGAAAAAAAATGGATTTGGAAAATTTATTGCTGGAGCAGCTGTTGGAGCAGGACTTGGACTTCTATTTGCTCCGAAGACTGGAAAGGAAACTAGAGAAATTTTAAAGAAAAAATTTGATGAAGTTTTAGAACAAGTTAAATCTATTAAAGCTGAAGATGTTAAAGCAAGCATTGTTAAAAAAGTTAATGAACTTCAAAAAGAATTAAAAGATTTAGACAAAGAAAAAGCTTTAAAGATTGCTAAGCAAAAAGCAACTAAAATACAAAAGAAAGCTGATGAATTATATAAATTAGCTGTTGAAAAAGGTACACCAGTTGTAGAAAAAAGTGTTAGTGAATTAAAACAAGCTACTGCTGATGCTTTAAAGAAAATAGTTGCTAAACTTGAAGAAGAAGATAAAAAAACAAAATAATTAAAAATAAGCTCCTTATATGGAGCTTTTTGTGTGCTATTTTTTTGTTTCAATTATTATGTTTAAATTGTATTTTTTAGCTATTTTTAGTAGTGTTTCAAAAGTATAATTTACTGTGCCATATTCATATTTTTCAATTGAGGATTTGCTTGCTTTAATATTTTTTGCAAGTTCTTCTTGAGTTAAGTCAAGTCCTTGACGTAAAAATTTAAATGTTTCATTTGCTTTATAATTATTTGCTATTAGTTTCATGTTTTATCACCTATTGACATCGTAACATTTTACTAGTATAATTTTATTGTAAATCGTAAGATATTATGATATGGAGTGGCTGATATGAATAAAAAAAATATTGTATTTGTAATTTTGTTAGTAATTTTCACTTTATGTGGAGTATTTATAGGCAGGCAAAGTAAAGTAATAGATGTTTATGAAAATAATGAAACAAATATAAAAAAGAGTAAAAATATGCTTTCAATGATGCTTGAAACAGAAGCAGGTAGTGGTAATTATGAGATGACAACAAGAGAAAGTTGGCCAACAGAAGGTTATATTTTTAACACTGAATTATCAAAATGCGAAAACGGTGGAGAATTATCATGGGATGATACAAATAAAATTGTTCTTATGAGTGGCAATGTTTCAGATAAGTGTTATGTGTATTTTGATATGATACCATCAGTTTTGCTGGCTGACTTTGTTATATCACAATATAACGGAATACAGGGGAATAATAATATTTATTATCATGATAGTTCTCTAACAAATGGAGCAAAAGATAATTCGTATAGATATGCTGGAGCAAGCAAAAGTGTAAATAATTATGTATGCTTTGGTTCAACTGAAAGTCCATGCCCAGCAGATAATTTATATAGAATAATTGGAGTGTTTGATGGACAAGTTAAATTAATAAAAGCAACAAAAGCAACAAGTAGTTTACTGGGCACTGATGGTGGATATGTTTCTGATACTACTTATAGATGGTCAACTTTGACTGAATGTCCAAGTGATGCAACAGCATATATCAAAAATGAAAATGTAACAAAAGTTTCTAAGAAAAATACTTTAGCAGCTCAAAATGTACCTGAAAAACCCGCTGTACAGGGTTGCAATGAGTGGAAATATTCAACCTTTAACACAGTGAATTTAAATACGAATTATTTAAATAATATAGGTACAACATGGTCAAATATGATAGAGAATACTACATGGAAAGTAAGTGGACATACAACAAATGGTGTAACACCAAAAGCAATGTATACTGCAGAAATAACAAATGCCACAAAGACATATGGACCAGAAAATGGTACATCAAAAATAGGTTTAATGTATGTATCTGATTATGGATTTGCGGCAAGTCCAAGATACTGGATAACAACATTAAGTAATTATAATGAAAGTGTAAATAGAAATTGGATGTATATGGGACTAGCCGAATGGACAATTACGCCTGATTCTTCAGACAGCGACGGTGTGTTCTATTTAGGCAGCAACGGCAACCTGAGCACCGACTTCGCGAGCAATGGGTATGGTGCCCGTCCAGTCTTGTATCTAAAAGCTTCTGTAGCATATGCTGGAGGATCTGGAACTCAATCTGATCCCATTATTGGAGATTAAGTAGCATTTGCTACTTTTTTCTTTATCTGTTATAATATTTCTAGAGAGAAGGATTGTCTATGGAATTTGATAATATAATTGAAGAAGAAAAATACTTTCCTTATATGGATATTTCGCTTGATGAAGCTAGAGAAATTAGATATTTAATAAGAAATACAGAAGCCTTAAAAAATGGAGAAGTAGTATGGATGTCTTTAAAGAGGGAACCTAATTATATTTATGCTAATGGATTATTTTATGGTTATGATTGTAATAAATCATTTGAAGGATTTATTTATGAAAGAGCTCATGGTTATAAGATATATACAATTGTTACAGAAGTTTTATCTCACAAAGATTATTATGGTATTGATGAATTTATTTATCAAATTAAAAATATTAAAGTAAATAGTATTGTTGAAAGGATGGAACCTGTTAGTAAAAAAATAAGTTATCCTGAAGTTGGTTTTACTAGAAAATAGATTATTTCATACGTTTTTCACAATTTGTGTATATACTTGTAGGTAGGTGATTTAAATGCGTGTTTTAGTAGTAGATGATGAAAAGTTAATTAGAGATGTTATAAAAGAATATTTACTTTTAGAAAATTTTGAAGTGGAAGAAGCTTCGAATGGACTTGAAGCTGTTGATAAAGTTAAAAAAGATGATTTTGATATAATTATTATGGATATTATGATGCCTAAGATGGATGGTTATACTGCGTGTCGAGAAATTAAAAAACTAAAAGATATTCCTTTTATTATGCTTTCTGCGCGTGGGGAAGAATATGATAAACTTATTGGTTTTGATTTAGGTATTGATGATTATGTTACTAAACCTTTTAGTCCGAAAGAATTGGTGGCAAGAATTAAAGCTGTTACAAAGAGAAAAGAAGTTGTTAATAATGTTTTTGAAATTAAAGGTATTAAACTTGATGATTTAGCTCATGATGTTTATATTGATAATAAAAAGATTTATTTGACCCCTAAAGAATATGATTTACTTAAGTATTTTATAGATAATAAAAATATAGCTTTATCTAGGGAAAATTTACTTTCTCATATCTGGGGTTATGATTTTTATGGTGATGATAGAACTGTTGATACTCATGTTAAAACTTTAAGAAAACATTTAGGTAAGTATAAAGATATGATTGTTACAGTGCGTGCAATAGGATATAAGTTTGTTTATGAAGACTAAAAATAAAACTAGTATACAAGCAAAGACATTGTTCTTTTTACTTAGTTATAATATTGTTATAATTGTACTTCTTTGGGTTTGTCAAATTAAAATACTTGATATTTATTATGAAAAAGAACAAATAGATAATATGGATAATATTGTTAATTCACTTAAAAAAACTAATTCAATTGAATTAGTGTCAAAACTTCAAGATATTGCTTATGATAATGATGTGTGTATTGTTTTAACAAGCAATTCTAGTATTGTTGATACTTATAATATTAATATGAATGGTTGTGCTTTAAAATCTAATAATACAAAGGTTAAAGAACTTATGTATAATTTTGTTCAATCAGAAGAACTTCTTAAGTCATACAGATTTGTAAATGATGATAAACATATTTCAGCTTTAATGTATGGAGTAAAAGTTGGTAGTAGTGATGTCTTTATTTACTCTAACTTGGAGGATATATCAGATTTTACATTGCTTATTAAAAGACAACTTATGTATGTTTGTGTAATTGGAATATTTATAGGTATTATTATGTCAATTTTCTTATCTAATAAAATAACAGAGCCAATAACTAAAATAACTAAAAAAGCTAAGAAACTTGGAACTGGAGATACAGATGTTTCCTTTGAAGAGTCTGGTATTAAAGAAATTGATGAATTGTCGGAGGCTTTATCACAAGCTCAAGAAGAAATGATAAAAACTGATGAGTTACGTAGAGATTTAATGGCAAATGTTTCTCATGATTTAAAAACACCCCTTACAATGATTAAAGCTTATGCAGAAATGATAAGGGATATTTCTTATAAAGATCAAGATAAAATGAATGAACACTTAGGAATAATAGTTGATGAAACTGATAGATTAACTGTTTTAGTAAATGATATATTAGATTTATCTAGAATGCAATCTAATGCTGATACTTTAAACATAGAAAAGTTTGATTTAGCTCTTGATATTAAAAATATTGTTAATAGATATCAAATTATTAAAGAAACAGAGAAATATATTATTAATGTGGAAATGCCAGATAGTATTATGATAAAAGCTGATAAGAAGAAACTTAATCAAGTAATTTACAATTTAATAAATAATGCTATTAATTATACTGGTGATGATAAAACTGTAACTGTTAGAGTTACTAAGCATAAAAAATATTATTTGGTAGAGATTATAGACACTGGTAAAGGTATTAAAGAAAGTGAAATACCTTATATATGGAATAAATATTATAAAAATGATAAAAATCATCAAAGAAATGTTGTTTCTACGGGTCTTGGGTTATCTATAGTTAAAGAAATACTGGAACTACATGGCTATGAATATGGTGTTAAAAGTGTTTTAAAAAAAGGTTCTACATTTTATTTTAAAATTAAGATTTAAACTTTCATAATTTCAACATAAATATTTCATAATTCTTTGTTATCATTATATTGTAACAAAGGAGGGATGTTATATAAGATAAAAAATTCGGTTTATAATATGAAAATATAAACTATACACAATTAACATATAAACTCAAAACTCACACTTTTTTATAAGAAGCCTTATGGCTTCTTTATTTTTTTGTCTCAACTATTAGTTGAGTTTTATTCAACTTATTAGTTATTGTATTTTTTTTGTGTAAATTGTTATTATGTTATTGGAGGAGAAAATATGAAAAGTTATTTAAAAATTATTATTGCAATTGTTATTGGAGTGTTATTGGGTAGTACAGTATCATTTATTATGAAAAATGATAAATGTGATGTAGTAAATGAATTACCTAAACAAGAAAAGTCTGAGGGGCTTAGAGGTGTTTATGATATTGATAAAAATATTAATGAAAAAACTATAGATAATTATCTTGATAGATCTGATGTTGTTTATAGAGATGTAAGAATGCTTGAAGATACTGCGACTTGGGAAAATAAAGGGGGAGAAAGAGATTTAACTGGTTTTGTTAAAGGATTTGAAGTTATTCCTTATGCTTATTTAACTGAGTTTCCTAAGGAGTATGTTGATCAAAAGAAAAGTGAGAATGTAACTGGGTTATATAAAGGAAAAACTTTATTTAGATTAGAAGATGGAAAATATGTTGCAAATTATAAAGAATCTATGGAAATTTTAGAATATATTTTTCCAAAAGATAAAATTATATTTATTATGTGTGGTGCAGGTGGTTATGCTAACTTTACTAAACAAATGCTTGGAGCTCTTGGTTGGGATACTAGTAAAATATATAATGTTGGTGGATATTGGAATTATGAAGGTAAAAACTCTATAAGTACAAAAATTAATGGTTCAAAGAAATGTGATTTTTCTAAGGTTGCTTATCATAATATAGATTTTAGTAGATTAACGGAGATTAAATAATGGTAAAAAAAATATTTTTATTATTACTTATTATTATAGTTTGTGTTGGTTGTTCTAATTATAAAAATGTAGATTCTAATAAAATATTTTTAAGTGATATGTTTTATAATAAAGGTAATTTTATTGAAATAGATAGTAAATCTTTAGAAGATTATAGTAATACGACATATTTGTTATTTACATATAATAATTTTTGTAGTTTACCTATTTCTTGTGAAAAAATATTTAAATCATTTGCTAGTGATTATAAAATTGATTTTTTATCAATGCCTTTTTCGGAATTTAAAAATACTTATTTATATGATACAGTTAAATATGCTCCATCTGTTTTAATTGTTGAAAACAATAAAATTATAGCTTATTTAGATGCTAATAAGGATGATGATTTAGAAAAATATCAAGATGTTAATAAGTTTAAAGATTGGATTAATAATTATATTAATATTTCTAAATAATAAATTGCAATTTAAAACCACGGTTAAAATCGTGGTTTTATGATGTAAAAATGCCCCAGCCATTAACAACAGTTCTTCCTTTTGGTATGGGAATACCTAATGCATTTTTAGGTGAATTTAACATTTTACCATTTACTACTAATTGGGTGCTGGCTCCACCATCTAAATTTGCTGCGGTAGTTGCTCCATATTTTTCTAAAACATCTATGCCTTCATCAAATGTTATACCTCGGTAAGATGCACCATCTGTTACTAGAAATAACATTATGCCATCATCTCTTTGAGCTATCATGTTTCTAGCTGCTCTAGTTGGTTTTAGGTTTGTTTGTCTTTTACCATCAATAATTAAGAATGGACCAAATTCTAAAGCATCTCTCATTCCCATTTTAATTGCTTCTTCACCAGTTGCATGAACAAGCATTAATTTATTATCATTACTCATGCCAATTAGATCTGACTTTCTATTGTGTGATTGGTATATTACTTTACCATTTTCAATTATATATCCAAAAGGTATATCTTTACTTACTTTGCCATCATCATAAAAGCCTCCGCCATTAACTCCGATTGTAGCTTTGTATCTTGCTGTCATATCAATTATGTTTTCTTTACCATCATTGTTTGGGGTTTTAAATGCTTTGCTTTTCATAATTCTAACCTCACTTGGATCATAAACTACTACAAGCCATCCTTTGTTACCAGCAACTATTAAATCAATGATTTTGTAAGCATCATTTCCTTCATCTTTATTTAAAATTTCAGCTTCATATTTATTGTCATATACCTTTTCATCATTTGTTTCAATTAATAAATTACTTTCAAATTTAATTGGTTCATAACTTGTTTTAGTTTTGCTTACTTCTTCTTTAAATCTTTTTTCTAATATTTTGCTTTCAATGGTTTTGTTAAAGGTTATAGTTAGTATTAAAAGAATAGTAAATAATAAGTCAATTACTAGCATTATTTTATTTTTTTTCATTTTGCACCTTCTTTATAAACATACACATTATTTTCTTTAGTAAAGTTGTTTATTTCTTTTTTATCTAAAGTTATTGTGTATCTTGTTTGATGTAATGTCTTTTTATCTCCGTATATAACGGGATTATTATAAATTAAGTCAAAGGCATTTACTTTATTTGCTAAATAATAATCTTTTATATTACTTTCAAATTTAATATCTAATATACTAGGTATCCCAATTTTTTTAGTTGCTTTTGTTTTAGAAATATCACTTTCTTTATTAGTATATTCACCATTATATGTAATTGTGTTTTTTAAAATATCTTTGTAACTTAATTTTTGATAATATTCATTATTTAAATAATCTAAAGTATCATTTTTATATATTTTGTCTATGGTATTTAAGCTCATTAATTTAATATCATCTTTATAGTCATACACTATATATAAATCATTGTCTATTTTTACCTTTGCTCCGATAGAAAAATCATCATTGCCTATTTGATATGGACTATTTTTAGTACCATTTCCAGATTTATATAAAGTACTATTTTTAATTGTTATTACAGGTTTAATTTCATAAAAATTATTTTCATTTGATGTACTTAATTTATCTCCGTTTGTGTGAGCATCATTATTGTATAGCCATAATTTTTCTTCATCATTTGTTATGAATGTTTTGCTTTCATAAAATGAATTCATATAATCATATACACTTAGTAAAGAAACGATTTTGTCTTTTTCTAGTTTTTGACATGTTATATTATTTTCATTATCAAATGTATCTTTACAAATATTATTTTCAATTAAATAATCTAAGTCTAAGTTGCTTTCTAAGTTATCAAAAAATGTTAAAATAAGATTTTTAGGTAACATATTTATGTAATCATCTAAGATAAGTTCTAATGAACTATCACTATTTATTTTAATTATTCTCCATAGCATGTTATTGTATAGGACATAGTTATTTTCTAATTCACCTTTAAAAATATATGTGCCGTTTTCTTTAGTTAATCCTTCTTTGTTATTTACAATTTCGGTATTATTTACTATATATTCTGATAAAAGAGTTACATCTTTGGTATTCTTATAAGCATTATATATATTAAAACTTATAAGTGCTATTATTATAAAAAATATAATAATTAGTAGAGTAAATAATGTATTATTTTGTTTCTTCATATAAACCAACTACCTTCAAAAACTTCTATAAAGATAATAACATAATATTTTATATGGGACAAGTAGATAAAAGGTATTTGCAAAAATAAATTTATGTTTTATAATATTAGTGTTGAGGTTAAGTTTATGAAGAAGTTGTTGATTTTTTTATTTAGTGTTATTTTAGTAATTGTTATAACATTACTAGTGGGATATAAACTTGGCTATTTTAGTGAAAATAGTGTATTTTATCAAACTGTTAATGCTTTTAAAGATGAAGAAGCTATAAAAAAACAGGAATATATGGATTGTATGAGTAAACCTTATAGAAGTAGTACTTTGGATGATGAATTTAATGCAGCTTTTGAGGGATTAAAGAAAAGTGGAGTAGCTATTTATTTTAAAGATATTAATAATGATTATGTTTGGAATATGAATAGTACGAAAATTTATTATTCTGCGAGTACTTCTAAGTTATTTGAAGTTATTTATTTAGTTGAAGAAGCCAGAAAAGGTAATATTGATTTAAATAGTACTTTAGTTTATAAGCCTAGTGATGCGATGCAGGGAAGTATTGGCATGAAAAAGCATAAGTATTATGATGAGGTTACTTTATCAGAGCTTATAGACCATTTGTTAACTTATAGTGATAATACTGCTCATTTTATGCTTATTAAGTATATTGGGCTAAATACTTTAAAAGAATATTTTAGTGATTTTAACTTAGTAATGGTGAGTGAAGATCCATTTGTTAGAAATTATACAGCATTAATGGCATCAAAATGTTTAGAAAGATTATATAGTGTTCTTGAAGTAGATGATGATTATAGTGCTTTGATAAAAAAAGCTATGAATAATAAAAATATGAATTATTTAAGTTTTGATGATAAAATTATATATCATAAATATGGTATGTATGATGCAAGTTTTCATGATATAGGTATTTATGATAGTGATAATCCTTATATTATAGTAGTTCTTACTTTATATGGTAACTTAGGTCAAGATGTTTTTGGCCCAAAAGTACAAAATATTAGTAAAAAGGTATATGAAATCTATAGTAAGAATTTAGAATTAAAAGACGAGTATTGTCAAAGTAATGTTAGTAAATAATTAAATTAGTTACGCAAATAAATAAAAAGGTCAAATAGTGGCTTTTTTTTTTTTTTTTTTGGTTTAAAATTAATATATAGTATGGTAAATATCTAGTGTGATATTGTTAAAGAATGGAGATAACATATGAAGAAAGTAGTTAAGAAAATAGCATTGTTATTATTAGTTTTTGGTATTGGAGTAGGGGTAACATTATTATATATGAATAATAAATATAAAGTTTATGAGGAAGAAGAACCTAAACAAATAAAAAAACATGTAGATACAATATCAATGATGCTTGAAACAGAAGCTGGTAGTGGAAATTATGAGATGACAACAGCTAGTAGTTGGCCAACAGAAGGTTATGTTTTTAATAGTGAATTATCTGTATGTGAAAATGGTGGAGAATTATCCTGGGATGATGAAAATAAAAGAGTTCTTATGAGTGGGAATGTATCAGATAAGTGTTATGTGTATTTTGATATAAAACCACAAGTATTATTAGCAGATTATGTAAAATCACTATATACAGGAACTCAAGGAGAAAATAGTATTTATTATCATGATGCAAACTTAACAAATGGAGCAGGTGATAATAGCTACAGATATGCAGGAGCAAATCCAAATAACTTTGTATGTTTTGGAACAAACACAACTCCATGTCCAACAGATAATTTGTACAGAATAATAGGAGTATTTGGAAACCAAGTAAAATTAATCAAATATGATTATGCAACAAGTGCATTACTAGGAACAGATGGAGATTATAAAGGTACAGGAACACCAAATGCATCATATTATAAAGGAGAATTAACAACAATAAATACATATTATTGGAATAACTCAACGATAAAGAATACATGGAGTGAGTCAGAATTAAACAAAACAAATTTAAATACAAACTTTATAACAAATATAGGAACAGAATGGGCAGCTAAAATAGCAGAAACAACATGGAAAGTTGGAGGAAATACATGGGCAAATATAGGAACCCAACCAGCGAAAACAGCATATCAAAATGAAATAGTAAGTCCAGTAACAACAAATACAACAGATGGTAAAACAGAATGTAGTGCGAAGATAGGATTAATGTATGCAAGTGACTATGGATTTGCAGCAGCCCAAAGTGCATGGACAGCAAATTTAAACACTTATAATGGCGAAGCCATTAAAAATGTTAATTGGATGTATATGGGATTTTATGACTGGACTATTTCCCGTGATGCGGACTATTCGAGCGGTGCGTTCTTTGTGTACCTCGATGGTCGCGTGGGCGACGGCAGTGTGGACGACGACTTTGCGGTGCGGCCGTCCTTCAGTCTTTTGTCTTCCACGACATATGTATCGGGGAGCGGTAGTGCCAGCGACCCGATGGTAATAAACTAGTACTTTAGGCCAAGCTTGTCTAGCGCGTCCGCGTGCTAGGCAAGCCGCGACAAAATTCAGCTGGAGTGAGAAGGAAGAGGTAGACTTTGAGAGAAACAAAAGGCTGCCGCGTCTGCGGTTAGTGCAGGCGAGGCAGAGACGTCAGCAAAAGTTAGTAACAATATTTAATATATATATAAAGTATAATTATGAAAGTTAAAATAAAAATTGACAGAAATATCAATGTAAGGTTGATAATATTCCGTCATTTTTTTGTTATCTAAAATATATAAATATGAATATTGCAAGTAGTAAACAATAGATTGAGAACTTCCATAGTTTTCCTTGTTTTACCCAATTACTTAACCATTTATATGATACATAAGTTACTAGTCCCGCAGCTATCATTCCAATTAAGTATGGTACTAAAAGAGTAGATAGTTCTGCGGTATTTGCTAGGTCCTTAACTCCTAAAATCATTGTGGCAACACTTACTGGAAAATATAAAATAAATGTATATTTTAAAGCAGTATCTCTTTTTAAATGACAAAGCAAACATGCTACTAAAACTGTTCCACTTCTACTTATGCCAGGTATTATTGTTACCATTTGAAATAGACCAATTATGATAGCATCTTTTAGCGTTATATCATAATCTCCTTTTTCACCTTTTATATTTCTTACTATAAATAATGCTAGAGCTGTGATTAAAAAGGCAAATGCTAAACCTTTGATTGAATATAAACTTTCTAATTTATCTTTAAATAGAAAACCTACGATACCAACTGGAATTGTACTTATTACAACATACCAACAATATTTAAATTTGTCTTTTGTTTCTTTTCTTTTTTCTTTATTAAATATGTAAATAAAAAAACTTGATACTAAATCTTTGATATCTTTCCAAAAGATAATGAAGATTGCTACGAATGAACCAAAGTTGGAAATTATTTCAAAGTTTAAACTATTAAACATTGTGGTATTAAATAAATTTTTAAATAGAAATATGTGTCCTGAGCTGGAAATTGGTAAAGGTTCTGTTAAACCTTGGATTATTCCTAGTATTAAATATGTTAGTATATTATTCATGTTATTCTCCTTATTAAATATTATTTTTTAGCTTTTAAATTATGCTTTAGTTACTTTATATTCTTTGCCAAAAGTATCTACGGTAGCACTTTCTATTGTAATATTTTCTTTTAGTTTTCCAGTTTGGCTATCTTTAACTTCAGCACTATCTTCAATGTTTTTGATAACGTCCATACCCTCAATTACTTTACCAAATGCTGCATATTTATTATCAAGTGATGCACTTATCATTTGGGTGTCAGCTAGAACTATAAAGAATTGTGAACCAGCACTATCAGGTGATGCACTTCTTGCCATAGAGATAATACCTGTTGTATGTTTTAAAGTATTTTTAGTATAACCATTTTCACGGAATTCACCTTTAATACTGTAACCTGGGTCACCAGTACCATTTCCTTCTGGATCCCCACCTTGAAGTACAAAACCTGGTACTAAACGATGAAATGTATTACCATTATAAAAGCCTTCTTCTACTAAATTTACAAAATTTGCAACTGTATTCGGAGCATATTTTGGATATAATTCAATTTTTATTGTGCCATAATCTTTAATATTCATGGTAACTATTGGATTATCATATTCTTTTTTACCACAACCTGTTAAACATAGGATACTTACTAAAATTATTATTATTTTTTTCATATTATCACCATGTTAATTTTATCATTTTATAAATAATAAAACAAGTAAAACATATAATTAGATATGAATATATTTAAAATAATAATAGGTAGCTTACTTGTAAGTATTGGTTTATTTTGGATAATAATTTATTTAAATTTGTTTTATATTGGGTATAGTTTTTTAGATTTTGTTTATTTTATTATTAGAAGAGGAATTATATTGTTTTTTTTAGGAGGTGTTTTTTTGATTTATAAAGGAATGGGGAGAAAAATATGAACTATTATTATGATGTTTTACTTAATTTTTTAGATGGAAATGTTCAGTTTTATGAATGGGATAGTTTGGATAATTTAGAATATTATAAGAGAATACCTTTGGTGGGTGTTGATAGTAAAACTTTAAATGATTTTATTAATAATGATGTAAAAGTAGAGAAAGAATTTTTAGAGTTAATTGAAAATAAAGCGAAGAAAAAAGGAGAATGTCCTTCGTATGTAGCAATTTTTGCAGATAGAAATGGAAGTATTGCTTTAGAATTTGATAAAGATGGTAATTCTATTTCAAGAAGTTTCTTAGAAGTTGGAGATGATTTGAATATTGCAGAAGTTTTATATACTATGGATATAATAAAGTTGGATTATGAAGTAATAAAAAGAATAGATTATAATAGAAGTCTAAGAGATGAAAATAAAATAAAACTTATTATAAGAACTGAACTAGAAACTTTAGAGAAGAATAAAGAATATACTAAACTTAAATATTTATATATGGAATGGTTTAATAAAGAGCCAAGTGATGGTGAAAATATGTATAAAGTGATGAATGAAAAATTAAGTGATGAAATTGGGATAAAAGAGAAAAGAATATATGATTTAATAAAACTTAGTTATAATAAAGTATAAATTAGAAATTAATGGCAATAATAATTGTAGAAGGAGGAGACTTCATGAAGAAAGTTTATAAAGTATTATTAGTGGTAGGTATTTGTCTAGTTTTAGCTGGATGTGGTTGTATGAAAAAAACTGCGAAAGGTGCAGTTCAAGATTATTTAAATCAATATAAGAATTTAAGTAGCAATGTTATAAGTAGTATGGATGATGTTGTTAATGATGAAAATTTAACTGATAGTCAAAAAGAAAAATATAGAGATATACTTAAAAGACAATATCAAGATTTAAAATATGAAATTACATCAGAAAAATATGATGGAGATAATGCCACTATTGAAGTTAAAATAACTGTATATGATTTATATAAAGTTCAAAAGGATGCTAATAATTACTTAACTAATAGTGGTGATGAATTCAAAGAAAATGGTGTATATAGTAATGATTTATTTATGAATTATAAACTTGATAAAATGAAAAAGGTTACTGATACAGTAGAATATAATATTACTTTTAATGTAACTAAAGATGATAAAGGTAACTATAAAGTAAATGATTTAAGTAATTCTGATTTAGAAAAAATACATGGTGTTTATAACTATGATAATGACTAGAGACTATTTGTCTCTTTTCTTTTGGGCAAGTGGCAAATCATAACTATAGTGATGTGCAACAATTATAGCATCTTCAATTTTTTCAATTAATGGTTTGTCACTTTTTTCAATGTTTTCAAAATCTTTTTGAATTCTTTGTCTTAATTCTTCATCTGGTATTGTATTAAATAAAGGTATTAGTTCAATAACTGAGGTATCATCTGGATAAAATTCTAAAGTAATTAATTTTCTTAAACATCTATATATGTTAAAGAAATAGTAATTGCCATTAAATATTTTTATTTCATGTTCTTTTATAAATTTATTAATCATTGTTAGTATATCTTCTAGTTTATGTGCATCTAAATTAGTTAAATCAAAATTATCATATATTATTTTATAAATGTGTCTTGGTTTAATCAAATGATTTTCATAGGCATATAAAGTTTGTTTTAATAATTCTGGACTTATTAAAAATGTTGCATGTTTTGCAAATTTATATGCATTTATTTTGTTTATAATTAGGGCATCAATTAAATCTCTTTGTACTATTTCAGGTAATGATAAAAAACTATTTCCTAGTTTGTAAGAAAGAATTGTAAAAATTAAAGTTAAATTTATGTCATCTTTTGGCATTTTGTCAAAAAAGTCATTTTCTATAGATGACCAGTTTTTGTTTGGATAATTGCTAATTGTTGAATTAAACATAATTAGGTATAGTTCATTATCTTTATCATTTTGATAATTTTTATTAACATAGTTTTTTAACCTTACTATATTACTTCTGAAGGATGTAAATTCTCTAATGTAAGCCATTTTGTTTCCCCCTTGTTAGTATTACTATTTTTTGAAAATTTTCTAATTCTTTTAATATAAGGTGTATTATTGATGTGGTAGTGTAATTTTCTTTTTCTATTTCTAGTATTTTTTCTTTTAGTTCTTTACATTTATTTTCTTTGTTTTCATTAATGATATTTAATAAAATAGCTAATTTCCTAAAAGCATCAAAACCATATATTAATCCTTTTCTATTGGCCTTTTTCATATTAAAATATAACTTGTAATAAATTTCATCTAATGTATCATTTTCTTCTATTAATATAGTATATGTTTGGTCATTAAATCTATATAGTAGTTTTAATATAAAGTTGCGATCTTCTTCTGAAAGATTTGCACTTGTTATTCTGGTTAAAATTATTTGAAATAATTCAAAATAACTTGTAATTTGATTGTTTTCAACTATTGATACAATAAGTTCATATATTGGGCTTTCTAAGAATATCTTGGCATAATTACTATAATTTAATGGCGATTTTTGCACTAGTGGTAGTATGCTTGCTAGTTCTCCACAGTATTCTGGTTTTTTACTTAAGAATTCAAGCCCTAATTTTGATGCAAGTATTGTAAAAGCCATTTGTTCGTCATATGAATAAGTAAATTCTATATTTTGCACGAATAAATCTTTAATTTTATTCCAATATTCTGGCGTGATGCTTTTTATAGATTTTTTAAATTCTGTTACTAGAATTGGATCTATGTTTTCTAATTTATCAACTTCCATAATATCTAGAATTTCGTGCTTTAGTTTTTCTAGATAATATATATAAGCTATTTGCATATAACCACCTGAATTTCTTAATAATTTTATTTTATCATGTATATGTTTTATTTACAATATTATTTTATCTATTAAATATTGTTAAAAAAAGTTCTAATTGATAGAAAAAATAGCCTTTCTTGTTGACATTTGTGTTAAAATGTGATACGATTTTAATCGTTGTGAATCAATGGGGGTTGTTGAACAATGTTGAAAATTTAACAAACTCATTGCCTTTGCAATGATTTTTTTGGGGGATAAACCAATCAATTGATATTAATTTAAAGTTTAGGGGGCCTTATATATGGGAGAATATTTAAGTAAATTAATTGAACAATTTAAAAGTGCTACAGGTGTAAATCATGTTGATATTAATTCAGAAGAATTTATAAGGGAGTTTAGTGAGTGGATTATAGCTCGTAAAAAATTGAGAAATCATTATAATTCTTTTATTGAGTATATGGATGTATATCCTAAAATTAATGGTAAAACTGTAGAAGTTGATAAAGGTATATTTGACTCTATAGTATTAGATTCGAATATGACTATGATAACACCATATCCTGATGGAGTAAATAAAGCAAAAGGAGATTTAATTAAAGCTACTTTTACTGTTTATGAAGGAATACCTGTTGTGGTGAAAAATAAAAATGGTGTTAATAATTTAGAGTTTCTTGATACGTCATTTATTAATAGATTTATTACACAAAATCCTTATGATATATCTTATATTAAAAATTGGGAACAATTACATAATAAGGGACAAAATATAACTGTTGGAATATTTGGTAGTATTTATGATAAGGATATAAGTCAAAAAATAAGTGAACTTAAGGAATTTAAAAAAGGTTTTAAAGATGATAATTTTTCTGAAGATTATGTCACAGAAAACGATATGTATTGTTATGCACTTTCAAGTTCAAGAAAAGCTAATACTTTAGTTAGAACTAGATAATTTTGGTATTATAAAGGAATCATTTGTATAATGGTTCTTTTTCTTTTGATAATTTAGTAGTATTTTAATGTATTTGTTCATAATCTTTATTGGGGGATATTTATGAAAAAAGTAGTGTTTTTAATATTACTTCTTGTACCTTTTAAAGTATTTGGGATGAGTGCATCTAGTATGATAGCAATGGACTTAGATAACGATATCATATATTATGAGTATAATGCTGATCAAAAAAGACTTATTGCTAGTATTACCAAAATTATGACAGCAATTGTTACTATAGAAAACGTTGATATTGAAAGTGAAGTTGTAGTTGGTGAAGAAGTTTTAAAAGCTTATGGAAGTGCTATATATATTAATGTAGGGGAAAAGATATCTATTAAAGATTTACTTTATGGGCTTATGCTTAGGAGTGGTAATGATGCGGCGGTGGTACTTGCTAAGAATGTTGCAGGTTCTATGGAAGGGTTTGCTCATTTGATGAATGAAGTAGCAAGTAAAATAGGTATGAAAAATAGTCATTTTGTTAATAGCCATGGTCTTGAGGAAAATGATGGAAGTGCTAATGAGTCAACTGCTAGAGATATGGCAATAATAACTAAATATGCAATGAATAATGCTACTTTTAGAGAAATATTTGGCACTAAAAAATATGTTGCTAAGTCAAGTGAAAAAACTTATAGTTGGACTAATAAAAATAAACTTTTACATAGTGAAGATTATATAACTGGTGGGAAAACTGGTTTTACTGAAAAAGCGAGAAGGACACTTGTTACTACAGGTTCAAGAAATAATACAAATGTAGTAGTTGTTACTTTAAATGATGGAAATGATTTTGGTGATCATCGCAGTATGTATGAAGAAATATTTAGAAATTATGAAGCTATTAAAGTTTTAGATAAGAATAATATAAAAATAAAAGATGAAAAAGTTTATAAAGATGATATCTTGTATTTAGATGAAGATATTTATGTAAGTGTTAAAAATAAAAATGATAAGATAGATGTTAGTTATGAACTTTATGATGAGAAAAAATATTCTTCGGGTGATGTTGCTGGTTTTGTAAATGTTAAATTAAATGATAAATTGGTTAGAAAAGAAAAAATATATGTTGAAGTTAAAAAGCAAGAAGAACATTTAAGTTTTTGGGATAAACTAAAGAGGTGGTTAGGGTGGTAAGCTATATTTGGTTTTTCTTAATTGTTGTTGGTATAGTTTATTCATTTTTAACTGGTAATATTTCTGTTATAAATGAAAGTATTTTAACTAATGGTGCAGATGCTTTAGAGTTAATGTTATCTATTTTTCCTGTTATTGTCTTGTGGAGTGGCATTATGAAAATTGCTGAAGAAGCTGGAATGCTTAGAAAGTTTGCTAAAATACTTGAACCAATTTTATCTAAGCTTTTTCCAAGTGTTCCCAAGGATAATCCAGCGTTAGGTTTTATTGCTTCAAATATAGCTGCTAATATGATGGGGCTGGGTAGTGCTGCAACACCTTTTGGGCTTAAGGCTATGACAGAACTACAAAAAATAAATGATAAAAAAGATACTGCTAGTGTGCCAATGATTACATTTTTGGTTCTAAATACGGCGGGGGTTACAATTGTTCCTACGACAGTTTTAGCTCTTAGAATTGCTCATGGTTCAGCAAATCCTTCAGAAATAATTCTGCCAGGTGCTATTGCAACATTTTGCTCTTGTATTGGTGCTGTTACAATTGATTATTTTATTAGAAAGAGAGGGAAAAATTGAATATTTTATCTAAAATAGTTATACCTCTTTTTGTGGTTTTTGTTGTATTTTATGGTTTTACAAAAAAAGTTAATATTTATGATGCCTTTTTAGATGGTGCTAAGGAAGGCTTACAAATATCTTTTAATATTTTTCCTAATATTATTGCTATGGTTTTTGCTATTAATATTTTTTTAGATAGTAATTTTGTTTATGAAATTTTGAGTGTTTTTGAAGGATTTTTAATGAAGTTTGGAATACCGCTTGATATTTTACCTATGGCTATTTTAAGACCTATTTCGGGAACTGCTACGCTTGCTATTATGAATGATATATTTATCAATTATGGTCCCGACTCTTATGCGGGAAGACTTGCTAGTGTACTTCAAGGTTGTACGGATACGACTATTTATGTTCTTGCCTTGTATTTTGGCTCAATCGGAGTTAAAAAAATAAGATATTCTTTGGTTGTCGGTCTTATTGCTGACTTAATTGGTATTGTTGTTGCCTTTATTTTGACCGCTATGTTTTTTTAAAAAATGTTAAAAAATATTGCTAAAGTTATTGACATCTGTGTGAACTTGTGGTACATTTATATTGACAGGTAATGCTGTTAGTGCTAGAGGTCGGCGTTAATCCATGCTGGTGGACACTAATATTCAGCGAGCGGCACAGGCTGTTGCCAAACCACGGTCCAGACCTAATGTAGTATTTAAGTAGTTTTCTTTTAATCAGGAAAACTGCTTTTTTTTAGGGAGGTTTTATGGTGGTAGTTTTAAATAATATTAAAAGGGAGATAGATTTAAATAAAGTTTCCTTACAAGATATTGCTTTATTTTTCGAACAATTTGAAGGCTGTTTATGTAAAATAATTACTATGGAAGAGACAATATGTTTTGATTTTGAATTGAATGCTTTGCCGCATTTATTAGGAATAGGACATATTATGATGAATAATAAAAATAAAAAATCTTTTATTGGTAAACAAGGATTTTTGAAACTTAAAAATGGGGATGTTACTTATAATATTCTAAAAAAGTATATAAAAGACGAAAAATGTGATATTAGTTGGAAAGATATTAAAGAAAGAATAAGTTATTTTGTAATGTTTTTAAATACCATAAGTAAGTCTAAATTATGTATAAGAGATAATGAATTGCTTTTGAGAAGAACAAAATTAAAAGGAAATTATTTTTTGTATAGAAATTGTAAAAATAATAAATATCCTTTGTTTTCAATTAAGCGTGTCAGTTTAAGAAAATGTGTATTAGAAACTTTTATAGTAGAAAATAGATTGTCACTAATTGGGGCTTTGAAAGAACAAAAAGTTTTAAGTATATCTATAGAAAAGAAGAAAGAATTAGTAAATGTGTAATGTAGAATTCTTTGATAATTAGACGGTCAACCTGTCTTCTTGATATACCGAGTTTCTTTGCTGTTCGTTTTTTACTTATTTTGTGATCAACTAATTCTTTAATTGTTTCATATTTTAATTTTTCGTTCATTCTTAATTCTACCTTTCTCATTTTGTCATCTCAAGTAACATATATTACAATGTATTTGAGATTAAGACACTATCATAAACTAATCATAAATGTTAAAAAATATTGCTAAAGTTATTGACATCTGTGTGAACTTGTTGTACATTTATATTGACAGGTAATGCTGTTAGTGCTAGAGGTCAGCGTTAATCCAGGCTGGTGGACATAAATATCCAGTAAACCGACACAGGCTGCCCTCAAATCATAGTCCAGACCTAATGTAGTATTTAAGTAGTTTTCTTTTAATCGGGAAAACTACTTTTTTCTTTTATTTTAAGTAAAAAAATGGTATAATTCTATTTGAAGGAGACCAATATGGAAAGATTACAAAAAGTTATAGCATCTTATGGGTATGCATCGAGAAGAAAAGCTGAAGATTTAATTAGACATGGAAAAGTTTTAGTAAATGGTAAAGTGATAACTGAACTTGGTACTAAAGTTGAAACAAATGATATAATAAGCATAGATGGAGTAATAATTAATAAAGATGTAAAACATGAATATTATTTACTTAATAAACCTAGACAAGTAATAAGTAGTGTTACAGATAAGGAAGGTAGAATAACTGTTACTGATTTAATTAATACTGATGCTAGAATATACTCAGTAGGTAGACTTGATTATGATACTACAGGATTAATTATTTTAACTAATGATGGTGATTTTGCTAATATGCTGATGCATCCAAGTTATGAAGTAGAAAAAACATATGTTGCTAAACTTAATAAGATACTTGATAAAGATGATATAAATAAGTTAAAAAAAGGTATTGTTATTGATAATAGAAAAGTTGAAATAAAGAGATTTAAAGTTAGAAAAAAAGATAATGAAAAAAATACATCTATAATAGAACTTACTATTGTTGAAGGTAGAAATCATATAGTAAAAAGAATATTTGAAAGTATGCATATCGATGTAATGAAATTATCTAGGGTAGGTTATGCATTTTTAACTTTAGATGGACTTAAATCTGGAGAATATAGACAACTTAGTATTAAGGAAATAAAAAAATTATATGCATTAAAAAAATGTTAAGTTTGATTACTTAGCATTTTTTAGTTTTCTTCAGTTTTTTCAATAGCTGCAACTGGGCAAGATGCTATAGCATTTTCTAAGTCTTTGCTATCTAGGTTGTCACTGTTTGTAGCTTTTGATAGGCCGTCAACTATTTCAAAGTGTTCTGGATCAATAGCAACACACATTCCACAGCCAATGCAATTTTCATTTACGTTTAACTTTTCCATGTATCCTCCTTTTCTAATTATAATAAAAAGTTTATAAAAAATCAATTATTAGCCTTTAAAAAAATATTTAAATATGATATCATGATTATAGAGGTAGTGCATATGGACACAAGAATTAATAAATATAATGAAAGTGATAAAATGTCAAGGGTATCTAAAAATAGTGATCTTTATAAGCAAATTAATGATAGTGAACTTGATAATTTTAATGTGCATAGTAATGCTACGGTGATTGGTAATCAAGAAAGAGAAATTGATGTTGAACAAATAAAAAAAATTCTTGATAAAAGATATAATGATAGACCTCAGAGAAGAAGTATAAGGGTTGAACCTAGAGAAGAAGTAAGTAGACTTGATAAAGAAGATACTAAAGAGTATGATTTAACTAAAGTATTAGAAAAAGCTAAGGATGAAAAGGTAGAAACTTATGAAGAAGTTAGGGCTAAAAAACTTAGAAATACTCAGTATGATATTTTAAATAATTTGAATATTGAAGAAGCAGAAGAAAAGGAAGAAAAAAAGATAAATCCTGAAGAAAATTTAATGAATTTGATTAATACAATTACTATTAATGAAGCAAAGAAAAAAGAAGAAGAAAAAGATGGTGACCCTCTAGATATTTTGACTGATTTAAAGGGTGATGATGATACACAAGTTTATGAAAGTATGGAAACTAGTGTTACAACGATTACTGAAATAAAAGAAAAAGAGAAGGAAAAAGAAAATTTAAATAAAGAGAATAGTAAAAAAGAAACATTAGATAATTCTTTTTATACAAGTGATTTGTTTAAGAAAAAAGATTTTGAAGATGAAAATGATTTTGTGGAAGATGATAAAGTTGGTGTGGGCATTAAAATATTAATTGCTTTAGTAATAATTGTGTTCTTAGTTGGTTTATTTTTATTTATAAAATCATTTATGTAATCATATTATTTAATATGAAAAGATTTAAGAAAAGGAAAAATTTAAAAATATCTAAAGTTATATATATAGTAGTAGCTTTGATATTTTTTTTTACATATATTCTTTTTAATTTGTATAGTAAAGTTACAAGTGATAAGTTAATAGATGTAGCTTTTATTAAACTTAATGAATTTATGGAAGGATTTTTAAGTAATAATATTAATTTTGATTTATTAAAAGATGATGTTATGAAAGATATTATTGTGATTAATAAAAATAAAGAGGGAGAAATACTTTATGTTACTTATGATATGGACCAAGCTTATTATGCACTTGAAGTTGTGACACAGGAACTGGAAACAGCAATTAGTGATTTAGAAAATGGAAATAAAAGTGTAAAGTCGAGAAATATTGTTTCTGGAGGTAAAGGTATTGCTCTTAGAATGCCATTTTTTACTGGAAGTTCTAGTGTGTTTCTTTCTAATTTGGGTCCAAGTGTTTATGTTCCAGTTAATTTTGTTGGTTCTGTTCTTACAAATATTAAAACTAAAATTACTGATTATGGGATTAATAATGCTTTAGTTGAAATTTATGTTACTATTGAGCTTAAAACTGATTTGATAAGTCCAGTAAGTGAGAAAACTAATAAAATTGAATATAATGTTTTGGTAGCATCATCTGTTATTAATGGAAGAGTTCCTGAAGTTTATGGTGGATTAATTCAGAACCAAAGTCGTAATTTTTCTATTCCAATTGAATAAAATGTGTGTTATAATTTATTATAGGGTGAAGATATAGTGGATAAAGTGTTTATTAATGAAGCATTTACTAAGGCAATTAATGACTATTTAAAGAGTAGCGATAATATCCAAGGGGTTACATATAACTCTTTCTTAGTTGTGGTTTTAAGAAGTCTTGTATCCATTTATAGTGAACTTGATATAGTTAACCCAAAAGTTATGGATGATGCTGAACTTTTAAAAGATAATTTAAGTAAATTTGGTTATAGTAAAACTGATGTTGAAGTATTCTTATCAAATTTACAATTATTTTTAGATTTTGAAAAAGAAAATGAAAAGAGAAGTGTTAAAAATAAAAATCCATACTTTATAATTATTCAAAAAGAACTTGTGGATATGTTAATAAAAAAGAAACTGAACTTTTATTTAACTGAAGCTGAAGTAATTGAATTTTATGATTTGCTTTATACACCATATTCTAAAAATCCACTTAGAGTATCATATAATTTCTTACAAGCTAGTGATGTTTTAGAAGTTGATAGATATTTTAAAATTCAAATGAAAGAAAATATAAAAGTTATTTTACCTAAGGAAAAACATTATTTAAATGTAAAAGCTTATGAACTACTCAACTATAGTTTTGATGATATTAAAAATATGGATAGTAGTGATGTTGATAAAGTTAATTCACAAGTTTATGATTATTTTAAAATTAGAGAAAATGCTATTAATAAAGAATATTTACTTGATAAAGCTATTGAAGCTATAGAAAGAGAAAATAATAAAGTTACTAGTGGAAATGGTTATGTTGATATCCTTTTAGTTATTAGTGTTATTTGTACAGCTTTGATGATACTTGGTATTGTTGTGTTTATGGTTATATAGGGAGGTTTTATGGAAGTTGTTATTGATAATAAAAAATATGAAGTTATTAAAAATGAAAAAGATGCTTTGGATATAAGTGATTTGGAAGGAAAAATAACTGATTATTATGATAGTTTTGATTATATTTTAGGGGATTATGCATATGGTAAAGTAAGACTTAAAGGTTTTAATGATAAGAATAATAAATATTTTAAACCAGTAAATGATATTCAAAAGGTTGATGATTATATTGAAAAGTATTGTGCTTATGGTTGTAAATATTTTATATTGAAAATTAAAAAATAATTTGGTATAATTTAAAGAGAATAAGGAAGGGATAGAATAATATGGAAAAATTGAAAATAAATACTATGTCTGGTGGAGTATTAGAAAAACCACTTGTTACTGCTTTTAAAAGTGGTAGTGGAGAATATGTTGTTGTTGATAATGAAATGAATGGAACAATGGGACTTCCAATAATTTTGGTATCTAAGCTTGTTAATAATGCACTTAGTTTAATTCCTGATGCAGAATGGAATAGTGTTAAAGAAGCTTTAAGATTAATTATTTCTGGAAATCAAGTTGATTATATTAGTGTACCTGAAACAATTAATGCAGAAGATATGTTCTTTAAACAACTTACACTTCCTGTTGCATCTTTTGAAGCATTAAAAAATAATTATAAACCAGTTGTTTTAGGAAATGTTTCAGTGGAACCAAAAGTTCAAGTTGCTCCGGCTCATCAAGAAATTATGAGTGCACCAGAAGTAACACCTATGGCTGGACCTGTAACACCTGAAGTTACTCCAGTACAAAGTGAAGTAGTAAATCCAGTTGAAATGCAAAATGTTAATCCTGCTCCAAGTGCACCTGTTATGCCAAGTGCACCAGTAGAAAGTCAAGTTGTAGCTCCAGTTATGCCTGAAGTTGAAGTAACACCAATGCCTAGTGTTGAACCAATTCCAGAACCTGTAAATAATACACCAGTTGATTTTACTGCTGATAAGGAAGCTTTCTTAAAAGCTTGTGAAAACATGTTTGATGCATTAGTTGCTAAATTTAATAATAAATAAGTAAATTAAAAATCGTTCTTTAAATTGAACGATTTTTTGTGTGTTATTTTTTATCTTTGATTATAATTTCTAAATTGTATTTGTTGGCAATATCAATTAAATCACTGAAATAATATCTACTTCTTCCACATTCATTGGAATATTCCCAATCCTCACTTTTATTAATACTTTTAGCAAAATCTTTTTGTGTTTGATTAGTATTTTGTCTAATAAATCTAAGGACTTCATTTGCTTTATAATTATAATAGTTCTTCAGTTACATCAGCAAATTGGATGTATTCTGGCTATGAAGAGTGGACAATTACTCCAAATTCTTCTAATTCATTTTATGTGTATTATGCACTTGCTGAAGGAACGTTATTTTCTTCATCTACATCATTTGGGGGTAATACTGGAAGTGGTGTCAGACCTACTTTTTACTTAAACTCTAATGTAAATTATATTTCTGGTGATGGAACAAGTCAAAATCCAATTAGAATTGACTAAAATAGGTCTAAAAACCTATTTTTTTTATATAATTTAGTATGAAAGAAACGCTCGAATATTATTATGGACTAGATATAGAAAGCATTGAAGAACTTGATGGTAAATATCATTTTAAGATAGAAAATCAAGATTACTTTTTTGTGTTTTATAATCGTGGGATTGAAGAATTGGAAGACATTATTAATGTTAGCAATGAAATGGTTAAAAAAGGTATAAATGTTCATAAAATACTTATAAATAGAAATAATAGTTTTTTAACAAAAGTAGGTGAGTATAATTATATACTTTTTGCTGTTAGTAATTTAAATGAAGAATATGATATATTTGATATGGTTAAAATTAGTGAAAAATTAGTGCTCAATAACAATAAATCTAATTTATATCGTAATAATTGGGGAACTTTGTGGAGTGAAAAGATAGATTATTTTGAATATCAAGTACGAGAACTTTCTATAGAAAAAGATGTTGTTAAAAATTCATTTAGTTATTATGTTGGTATGGCTGAAAATGCTATTAGTTATGTAAATAATACTAATATGAAATATGGAGGAGATGCTTATAGGATTGTTTTATCTCATCGAAGAGTATTTTATCCAAATTATAAGCTTAATTATTTAAATCCGCTTTCTTTTGTGTTTGATTTAGAAGTTAGAGATATTGCAGAATATTTGAAAGCTATGTTTTTTAAGAAAGATATTAGTTTTTGTTTAGATGAACTATCTAGTTATCTTAAAATTAGACATTTAAGTTTGTATGAATATCAAATGCTTTATGCTAGACTTTTATATCCGACTTATTATTTTGATGTATATGAAAGTGTTATGAATAAAAATGGTGATGAAGAAGAGTTAGTTAACATTATAAAAAAGTGTGATAGTTATGAAGAATTTTTAAAAAATGCATACTTAGAAATTTCTAAGTATGCTAAAATAGATAAGATTGAATGGATTATAAATCAACATTAATAACACCTTCAAGCTCTGGAAGCTGTGCTTGGAAGAAAGAAAGGACTCCTTCATTTAAGGTATTATCTTGAAACATGCAACTCTGACATGCTCCGGTTAATTTGACATATAAATAATTATCTTCATATTTTATGAATTCTATGTCGCCGCCATCCATGTTTAAATACGGTCTTAGTTCTTCGACCATTTTCTTTATTTTATCAGTTAATTCTTCTTTATTCATATTGCTTCACCAAAAGTATTATATAATGAAATGCTTGCTCTGTCTAGCTTTTTTTGCTATACTTAAACTATGAGAAGGTGAAGTATGAAAGTAGGGGATATTGTACTTGTTAAAGTTACTGGTATTGCTGATTATGGTTTTTTCATAGAAAAAGATGGATACATTGGACTTTGTCATATTTCTGAAGTTTCTAATAACTTTGTGGAAGATGTAAGTAAGTTTGTTAGTGTGGGGGAAGAAATATATGTTTTAATACTTGATATTGATGAAGTAAGTAAACATCTTAAAGTGTCTATTAAAGATATTTATTATATTAATTATGATGATAAAAATAGAATAAAAGAAACTAGAAAAGGATTTTTACCTTTAAAAGAGATGCTTCCTATTTGGATTGATGAAAAAATTAGAGAATATGAAAAAGAAGAATAGACTTTTGTGAGTTATAAAAAAATATCTTGAAAATTTTGATTTTTCAAGATATTTTAATTTTTTCAATGGCGCCCGATGTAGGACTCGAACCTACGACCTAACGGTTAACAGCCGTGCGCTCTACCGACTGAGCTAATCGGGCGTAAAAGCCAAAAGGCTTGTTTTTGTTTTTCTGGTGGCTCCAGCGGGAATTGAACCAGCGACACAAGGATTTTCAGTCCTCTGCTCTACCGACTGAGCTATGGAGCCATAATGGCGGTTCGTACGGGATTTGAACCCGTGATCTTTTGCGTGACAGGCAAACGTGATAGGCCTCTACACTAACGAACCATTGGTTGCGGGAGAAGGATTTGAACCTACGACCTTCGGGTTATGAGCCCGACGAGCTACCAGACTGCTACCATCCCGCGATAACTAATTTTAAATTGGCGGAGGAAAAGGGATTCGAACCCCTGCGCCGCTTTCACGACCTGTCGGTTTTCAAGACCGATCCCTTCAACCGGACTTGGGTATTCCTCCATGCATTTTTTTTCAATGCATATTGATTATAACAAATTAAAATATAGGTTGTCAACTATATTTTATGAAAAAAATACATAAATTTGATAAAAACACTTGAAATTAGTAATTTTTTATATTATACTTAAGAAGTCTTATTAATTAAGACAGTGCCTTGCCCAAGTGGCGGAATAGGTAGACGCACAGGACTTAAGGCCTCTTACTAGAGATTGGAAGGCCTTGAGCACTAACTTGAGAAATCAGTTATGTGAATTTGCTCAAATTCGGGGAAACCTTACAGATAACGCTGATGGCAATCCCGAGCCAAGACTTATTTTAATAAGTAAGGTGTAGAGACTTGACGGGCAATACCTAAATTAGCAATAATATGGTAAAGAGAAAGTCCAGACTACAAACAAACATGTTTGGTAACGAAAGTTATGGTAGTACGAAAATCCTGCGAGTGTTAAAGCTCGTGCCGGTTCAAGTCCGGCCTTGGGCACCAATTTGAAATTTACTCCGAATAACATCGGAGTTTTTTAGTGCTATTTTTATATTTTTATGTTAAAATTATTATATGGTGATTAATGTGAATAATTTATTAGAATACCAAAAAGAAATATTTGATTTAGAACACACTATAAATATAATTAATTGGGATTTACTTGTTTCAACTCCGAAGGATGAGAAGAATAGTGTAATTTCCTTACTTGGGAATTTAGAAAGTAAATTATTTAGTTTAGAGACTAGTAGTAAACATGGTGAAGTTTTAGAAGAGTTTATAAATAGTGATGATTTTGATAAATTACCTGATGCTGAAAAGCGTTATGTAAAGAGGATGTATAAGAATTATTTGAAAAGTGTTAAGGTACCACATGAATTTTACGTAAAATATACCGAGCTTTTGCATAAAAGTACTGCAGTATGGGAAGAAGCTAAAGAAAATAATGATTATGAGGCTTTTAAACCCTATTTAAAGGATGTAATTGAATATACTAAAAAGTATTATGGTTATTTAAATAATGGTGAGAATTTATATGATACTATGCTTAATAGTTATGAAGAAGGGTTAACAAGTAACGTAATAGATAAATTATTTGATGAATTAAAAGAAAAACTTATTCCTTTGATAAGTAAACTTAATAATAAAAAAATAGATGTCAAAATGAATGTAAGTAAAGATGTGTTAATAAAATGTGCTGAATATATTTTAAATTATATGGGATTTGACATGAATAAAGGTGCTCTTGGAATTTATCCACATGGTTTTACGGAAAAAGTTGGTAATAATGATATTAGAATTGCTTTTAAGTTTACAGATAATCCATTTGATTTTGTGACAACCATTGTACATGAAGGTGGTCATGGTATTTTAGAACAAAATGTTGATAATAATTTAACTAAATATGAATGTGCAACTTGTGATGGTATAAATGCTTTACATGAAAGTCAATCAAGATTTTATGAAAATATTCTAGGAAGAAATATTAATTTTTGGTATCCAATCTATGATGAAGTTAAAAATATGCTTGGTCTTGATATTAGTTTAGAAGAATTTTCAAAAGGATTAAATTGTGCGATGCCTAGTTTGGTACGTACTGAGGCTGATGAACTTACATATTGTATGCATATTATTTTAAGATATGAAATTGAAAGAGATTTATTTAATGGTAATTTAAGTGTTGATGATTTACCTAGCGTTTGGAATAAAAAAATGAAAGAATATTTAGGTGTTCAAGTAACAAATGATAGTGAAGGTGTTCTTCAAGATGTTCACTGGGCTGAAGGCGCTTTTGGTTATTTTCCATCATACTTAATTGGTTCTATATTTGATGGAATGCTTTTAGATGCTTTAAAAAAGAATTTAGGTAATATTGATGAAATATTAAAAACAGGTAATATAAAAGTTATAACTGACTATTTATGTAAAAATATTTATGTAAATGGTGGAGCTTATACTGGTGTTGAAGTTTTGAAAAAAATGGGTTATGATAAAATTAGTGTGGAACCTTTAGTTAAATACTTTTATGAAAAATATGATAAATAGTTGGTGGTTATGAAAAGAAGTAGTGAGAGTTTATATAATTTATTTTGGATATTTATTGTTGGCTGTGTTGTGGGATGGTTTGTGGAAGGTGTATTTTCCCTTATTAAATGGAAAGAGTTTATTAACCATTCCGCAGTTGTAATTGGACCATTTAATATGGCTTATGGTCTTGGTGCTTTAATGCTTACAGCTCTTTTATATAAGTTTAGAAATGAAAAAAATATAAAAATATTTTTAATTGGGTTTATTGGTGGTTCTATTTTGGAATATATAATGAGTTGGGGAATGGAACTGGTTTTAGGGTTTACTGCTTGGGATTATTCTAGGAAACCCCTTAACTTAAATGGAAGAATATGTGTTAGATATTCACTTTTTTGGGGATTTCTTGGTGTTGTATGGATTAAATATATTTATCCGTATATATCTAAATTGCTTGAAAAGATGGACAAAAATCTTGGTAAAAGATTAGCAATATTTTTAAGTATATTTTTGGTTTTTGATGTATTTCTTACAGGTGTTGCAATTAATAGAGCAAGAAATAAAGAAAAAGGTATTGAAGCTAAATATAAGTATGAAGAAGTTTTGGATAAAACATTTAATAAGGAATATTTAAAAAATATGTATAATGATAGTTGGGGTGATTAGATGAAAATTGTAGTATTTACTTGTAGTACAGGTGGTGGACATAATAGTTGTGCTAGATATATAGCAAGTGAGTTTAAAAAAAGAGGGATTATTTGTGATGTAAAAGATTATATGCAGCTTGCTGGTGAAAAAGCAAGTAAAAGGGCTGAAGAGTTATATCTTGGTTCTACGAAAGGAAAAGGCAATATTTTTAAAACAATTTATAAACTAGGTGAACTTTATAATAAAACAGGAATAAAGAGTCCAGTTTATGCTTTTAATAAAATGGTCGTTAAAAATTTAGATAATTTTTTAGAAGAAAATGGATATGATTTAGCAATTGGTACTCATGTATTTCCTTGCATGGCCTTAACAGAACTAAAAAATAAGAAAGATATTAAGTTTATTAATGTTGCAACTGATTATGAATGTATTCCTTTTTGGAATGAAACTAATCCGGATATATTTGTTATTCCAAGTGAAAAATTAGCAAATAGATTTATAGAAAAAGGTATAAATAAAGATATTTTATTACCAATAGGCATACCAGTTGCATCAAGTTTTTTGGAAGTCAAAGGTAATATCTTGTTACCAAATGATAAAGATATTATTTTGCTTACATCAGGTAGTATGGGCTTTGGTGAAATGGAAGAATGTGTTAAAAAAATACTTGAATCCATTGATGCTTATTTAGTTGTGGTATGTGGAAGTAATGAGGCTTTAAAAGAAAAATTAGAAAAAATAGATAATAAAAATTTAATTGTTGAAGGCTTTATTAATAATATGAATGAATATATGAATAAAGCAAGTGTAATAATTGCAAAACCTGGAGGACTTACATCAACTGAAATTACAATGATGAGAAAACCATTTGTGCTTATGATGCCAATTCCTGGTGTGGAAAATTATAATGCTTCATTTTTTGAAAGTAATGGCATGGGAATGCGTGCTAAAAATCCAGATGAAGTTGTAAGTGTTACACAAAAAATACTTGATGATAAAACTATTCAAGAAGAAATGATAAATAATCAAAAGAAATATATAAATAGAAATAGTGCAAAAGATTTAGTAGATTATGTTTTAAATAAATGGTATACTAATAGATAGTTAAGGTGATATAAATGAATGAAGAAAAAATAAGTATGTTAGAACGTTATGGTGTTGATTTAACAACTAAAGAATATATAACTGACCCAGCAATTGCTAGAGATGATGAAATAAAACAAGTTATTTTGACTCTTTTGACACCAGAAAAAAGTGCTTTACTTGTTGGTAAACCTGGGATTGGTAAAACAGCAATAGTGGAAGGACTTGCTTATAGAATACAAAAAGGTTTAGTTCCTGATGCGCTAAAAAATTATAGTTTAATTAAAGTTAATATTACAAGTTTAATTGGTGAAACTATGAGTGATGGACAAATTGAAAATAGGATTGACTTACTAGTTCGTGAACTTTCTGAAAGACTTAATACAATTATATTTATTGATGAAACTCATTTGCTGGTTAATAAAGCTGGGGGAATGGATTTTGCAAATATGCTTAAAGCAGGATTAGATAGAGGTCAAATTAAAATGATTGGTGCTACAACTACGGAAGAATATGAACAATATATTTTAAGGGATAGAGCATTTCTTCGTAGATTTCAAAAAATTGATGTTTTGGAAGCTGATAAACCAACTGTTGTTAAGATACTTATGGGTACTATTCCTAAACTTGAAAAACAAATCGGAGTTAAAATTAATTATCAACCATTTGTAACTGAAAAAATAATGGCTTTTATTGTAAATATGACTGATGAATATAAAAGAGTTTATGAAATTGCAAGTAGATATCCAGATATTTGTTTAACTATAGTTGCTAATGCTTTTACTTATGCTTTATATGATAATAGAAAAATTGTTTCAATAAAAGATTTTTATAAAGCTATTTGTAATGCTAAAAATGTTTATGAAGATGTAAAAGTAAAAGAAATTGAAAATTTTAAAGTTCAATTTAATGATTTAATTGTTGCTGAAGGTGTAAATTTAGATGATAAAGACTAGTTGGAAGTAAAAAAATCTTCCCACGGGTCTTTTTTCTTTAGCCTTTGTATAGCTTTATCCATGGTTATTTCATTGGGCTTTATTTTATCTAGTTCATTCCACGCTATTGGCATTGATACAGGAGCATTTTTCTTAAGCCTTATTGAGTATGGTGCAACAGATGTAGCTCCTTTTTGATTACGTAAGTAATCTATAAATATTTTTCCTTTTCTCGCATCTTTTCTGATGTTTGTTGTGTATTTATCTGGATATGTACTTTCCATAAGAAGTGCTATATTTTCTGATATTTTATAAAATTTAGTCCATGAGATTTTAGTGTTAATTGGCACAACAATGTGATAACCTTTGCCACCACTTGTTTTTAAGTATGATTTTAGATTTAAGTTGTCTAAAATTTCTTTTAAGTCTTTTACGCCTTGTCTTAATGTATCAATTGGTAACTTTTCATCTGGGTCTAAGTCAAATACCATCATATTTGGTGAATTTATTTTACTAGCATTTGCTCCCCACACATGAAATTCATAACTATTCATTTGTACTTCACTTAATAATCCTAACTTATCTAAAATGTAATAATAATCTTTTTCCTTATCACTTTTGGAAGTTATATTTATTTTTTCTAAGTAGCCATCTTTATTTTCTAAATGTTTTTTATAAAATGTGCCATTTTTGACTCCGGATGGAGCACGAATAACACTTATAGGTCTGTTTTCAAGATATGGCATCATTCTATTCTCTACTTTTTTATAGTAATTTATAATATCATTTTTGGTTATATTATCAATTATTTTTTTGTCTTTGTTTGTTATTTCAATGGTCTTGTTTTTAGAATTATTTTTTATTTCTTCAAAAGTTCTTCCTGTTTTAATACTTCTTTTATATTTTTTTATATCGATATAATTTTCAAAATAATCTTTATCTTTAATAAGAAGCCAGTTATTATCTTTAAAATGAGTTAAAGTCCACATACCTTTAAGACGTTTGCCATGCAAAATAAATTTTATTAAATTTTTTTCATATTTAACTTTTTCATAATATCCTTCATCAAAAAGTGAAACTGTGCCACCACCATATTCACCAGCTGGTATTGTACCTTCAAAAGTGCGATAGGATATAGGATGGTCTTCGACATGAACTGCTAAACGTTTGTCTTTTGGATTATATGATGGTCCTTTAGGTACTGCCCACGAAAGCATTGTACCATTATGTTCTAGTCTTAAATCAAAATGGTCTTTTCTTGCTAAATGATGTTGAACACAAAATTTAAGTTTTTTGTTTGGTTTTGATATTTTACCAATTGGTTCTTTTGTTTTACTAAAATTCCTTTTTTTATTGTATTTTGTTAATTTCAAAATAATCACCATTTATAGTGTGCTTATATTTGCTTTGTGTATGCAAATATTTTATAATAATTATGGTGATATTATGAAAGTTTTATCTATTAAAGAACCTTATGCAAGTTTAATAATGATGAATATTAAAAAAATAGAAACAAGAAGTTTTAAAACTAAGTATCGCGGAGAATTATATATTCATGCTAGTTTAAGTAAATCTAATCAAAATAGTGAATTAAGTAAGTTAATTAGTCCGATGTATGGTGAAATAATATGTAAGTGTAGTTTAGTGGATTGTGTTTTGATGACTGATGAGTTTATTGAAAATTTAAAAAAAGAAAATCCGATGGAGTATAAATGTGGACATTATGAAGTTGGTAGATATGCATGGATTTTGGAAGATATAAAAATTATTAAACCTATTAAAGCTAAAGGAAAACTTGGAATATGGAATTTTTATGAAAATAATCTTTAAAGTGTGATATAATCTTATTAGGTGGGAATTTATATGTTAGAAAGTGATTTTTTAATAAGTTTAAATAACATGGTAGTAACTGATAATTATGATTCTAATCATTTTAACTCTGTTTTTGAGATGTTGAAAAAATATTGTGAGGCAGATGCTGTAATTACGGATGATTTTCGAAAAAATGAAAATATGATTTCTTATAAAAATATAGCTTTATCTAACAACGATATAATTATTAATATAGAAGTTATTTCTAAAAGATTAGTTATTAAAAATGTAAAAAGGGACTTTGTTAATAAAGATTTTTTTATTAAAATGCTTCATGTTATTTTGAATAATATTTTTAAAAATTATTTGATGATAGAAAAATTAAAAAAAGATAAATATATTGATAGTTTACTTCAAGTTTATAATCGTACTGCGTATAATGAACTTATACAAGAAAAGAAGAAATATAGTAATTGTGCAGTTGCCTTTATTGATGCTAATGATCTTAGTATTGTGAATAATAGATATGGGCATGAAGAGGTGATAGATTTTTAATTGCAGTATGTGATGCGTTTAAAACATTTTTAAGATATAGTGATATATATAGAATTGGTGGAGATGAATTTATAATTATTTGTGAGGATATAGATGAAGCATTGTTTAGTGAGAAAATGAAAAAAGCAATGGAAAAAGTTTCGTTAACTTTGTATACTGTTTCTGTTGGAACTATATATTGTGAAAGTGTTGATGATTTGCAATCTGTAGTTAGAGATGCTGGAATTATTATGAAAAAAAATAAAGAAGAATATCGTAAAAATAATCCTGATAAATATATTAACAAATATGATGTAACTTATGTAGGAAGAAGATTAATACATTAAAAAAAACAAGTGATTATTCGCTTGTTTTTTTATATTCACTAATGGGGCACAATAAGGGAATCGAACCCTTGCATACCGGAGCCACAATCCGGCGTGTTAACCACTTCACCAATTGCACCATGACTTGTATAACTTATATTATCAAAGATTTTTAAAAAAAGCAATACCCTAAATGTAATTTTTGTGATATTATTATATTATGGAGATGATAAAATGAATGAAGTAACAAAAATTTTATGCGAAAGACGTAGTATAAGAAAATTTAAAGATGAACAAATTCCTGTAGAAATACTTAATGAAATACTTAAATGTGGTACTTTTGCTCCGAATGGTAAAAGTAAACAAAGTGCTAGAATAGTGGTTATTCAAAATAGAGAATTAATTGAGAAAATTGCTAAAATTAATGGTAGTTTTGTTAATAAAGTAGGTTTAAATCCTTTTTATAATGCTCCGACTTTAGTAATTGTTTTTGCTGATAAAAATGTTTCAACATATGTTGAAGATGGATGTGCTGTTATATCTAATATGATAAATGCTGCATTTAGTCTAGGTGTTGATAGTTGTTGGGTTCATAGAGCTAAGGAAACATTTGAAACTGATTTTGGTAAAAATTTAATGTCTAAATGGGGACTGGGGGATGAATATGTTGGAATTGGTAATGTTGTTTTGGGTTATCGTGATATGATTTTACCACCAGCAATGCCTAGAAAAGATAATTATATAATATTTGATAAATAGGTGATTTATGAAGGAAGAAAGAAGAGTAACTGTTTTAAGTATAGGAATTAATTCTCTCATTGTTTTTATTAAAATTTATGCAGGTATGATATTTAATTCTTATACATTAATTTCTAGTGCTTATAATACTTTGTGTGATACTGTTCAAGATTTTATGGGGTTTAGTGGTTCTATATTTAGAGGAAGAAGAGCAAATAGAAGAGAGCCATTTGGTTATGGTTCTTATCAAAATTATGCCACTATATTTGTGGGTGTAATTATTTCTTTATTGGGGTTATTTATAATAATTAAGTCTTTTTTCTTAAAATTTGAATCTTCAGATTTAAAAGTGTTATTTGTCTTACTAATATTAATTTTAGTTAAAATTATATTTAGTAATTATTTATTTAAAAAAGCTAAGTTAGTTCAAAGTGATATGTTAATGACAATGGCTCATGTTTCATATTATGATGCAGTTTTAATTATTGGTAGTGTATTTTTTGTTTTTTTAGCTAGCATAATGCCTGTGTTTGATTTGATCGGAAGCTTATTTATGGGCGCCATCCTTATATATAAGGGAATAAATATTGTTATAAATAGCTTTATATCTTTAAATTGTCAAAATAATCAAAGTAAAAGAGTTATAAAAAAAATAGAAAACATTATAAGGGATGGCGATGGTATTAGTTATTCTAATTGTACTCTTATAAATGTGAAAAGCTTTTATAAAGTTGTTATTGAAATACTTATTGATGATGATGTTAGTTTGCATGATTTAATTCTTTGGGAAGAATATTTGAAAGAAAAAATTAAGTTGGGTAAGATAAATGTTAAATATGTTGATTTTTTAGTATATAAAAATTAAAATAGTACTTGATAAAGAGTAAAAAAATTGATATTATTAATAATAGGAAAGAGGTATGGATATGAAAAATAAAAAGGGTTTTACTTTAGTTGAACTTATTGCTGTTGTAGTAATTGTTGCAGTTGTAATAGGTATTGGCGTTCCAGTATTTATTAATGTTCGTAAGAATGTCTTGAACAATCAATTTGAAAATGTTAAGACAAGAATTGAAGCTGCTGCTGTAAAATATGCTAATGATACGCAAATTATTACTGTATCAGTTGGTAAGTTAATTGAAGAAGGTTATTTAACAGCTGATGATCAAAAGGCAATTTATAATCCTGTAGATAATTCAAGTCTTAATTGTAAAATTGTTGAAGTTAGCTTAAATGATGGAACTTATACTGCTAAGTTAACTGATAATGGTGAACTTGAAGATGGTACATGTAGTAATTATAATGCCACTGTTGCTAGTTTGATTAAAATCACATGTTATTCTGAAACAAATGATGAAAGCGAACTTGCAAAGTGTGAAAAAACTTTAAAGAATACTAATAATGCTTGGTATAGTGGTAGTGTTAAATTAAGTTTAGATGAAAAGGTTACTAAAAATGTTAGTGATTATAGATGGCAAGGTCTAACTGGTGAATCTAGTAATGAATCAGAAATTATTGTTACTGCTGATTCTGTAAAATCAACAACATTTAGTTTATCTTTAACTTATGAAGATGGTACAAGTGAAACATCTAGTGCTGTTGTTCAAATAGATAATCAAAAACCAGTTATAATTGATATTGTAAAAGATGATAATTGGGCTGGTAGTAAAAAGAATGTTACTATAAATGCAAGTGATAGTAGTGGTAGTGGCATATTTGGTTATTATGTTGGTAAAAATGAAGCTTGTAATGGTGAATATGTTACAAATAATAAATTTGATTTAGAAGTTGGTAAGTATTATGTTTGTGTTAAAGATAATGCTGGTAATGTTAGTGATGTAAGTAGTTTTGATATTGATAAGATTGATACAACAAAACCTGTAGCTAAAGCAACTGTTAATGAATATTTTGTTACTGATTCTGAAACTAAAGGAATTACTTATTATAGTGAACTTTCTAGAAAAATAGTTTTTGAAGATGCAGAAAGCGGTATAAGTGCTATTAAATATTGCTTTACTGATGGTAATACTTGTACACCAGATAAAAATGCAACTATAATGGTTGGTAATACGGCTGAAGCTATTATTAGTTATCCAACTAGTAAAAAAGCAACTAGAGTTTGTGTTAAAGCAATTGATAATGTTAATAATGAATCAGATGTTTATTGTGATAGTACTTTCTTAGTTGATACAACAAAACCTGTGAGTGTTAAAGCAGAACATAATCAAAGTAATTCTAGTTATGTAAAGGTTAGTGCAAGTGATCCTGAAAGTGGAATTTATAAATATACTTGTAGATATGGAACAAGTTCTAATAATTTAAATAAAAGTGTTGATGCAGTTGATGGCATTTGTGATTTAGGTAATTTATCAAGTGGAATTACTTATTATGTGGTAGTTGATGCTTATAATAATGCTAATTTAATGACATCAAGTAGTGCAATTAATTTTAAAGCAGAAGTTAAAATGTCAGATGCTTATACTGAAGTTTGTGGTAATGGAGAATATTGTAATAGTCCTTTATATATAAAATATAATAATAGTTTATTTGTTGTTTATAGAAATAATAATGGATATAAAGCAATATATAATGGAATATATACTGATAGTTATTTCAGATCATATTCTTGCTGTAATCAAGGTTATTGTAATTATGGTGGTACTAATTTCGTAAATGGACAAATATTTAGTGAAGCCTTGGCTCCATTCCTAAGTAGTTTAAGTAATTATAAAAATAAATTAATTTTAACAGAATGGAATACAGGAGTTTATAGTGATGTTGGTAGTAGAAAATCAACTTCATATGTTGGTTTGTTAGACTATAAAGAATATGAAAATACTCAATCAAAAATTTGGATGTATAGTAGTGCAGTTGGAAAATATTTCTGGCTAGCATCACCTCATTCTTATTCAAGTGGTAGTTATGCTAATGTTATGGCTGCGTTATATAATGGTAGTACTTTTACTTCATCTGGTTTTTCAATAAATTCTAGTTATGGTGTTAGACCTGTAGTTGTATTTAAAGGCGATATAGTATTTACTAGTGGTAATGGTACTTTAGAAAGTCCTTATGTGGTATAGGAGAATAAAATATGAAAAAGAATAATAGAATAATAATTTGTGTAGTTGGGGTTATAATCTGTGTACTTGTTATTATAGGCTTAATAGTTGGTATTAATAAACTAAGAGAAAAGAAAAAAATAGATAAAGTTAATGAAGAACTTGCAGAAATTTTTAAAAATGATGTTATTACACCAGAAGATGATGTTTATAGTAAACAAAAAGAAACTGATGTAAAAGTAAAAGAAGCTATGGATGATAAGAAATATACTTTGGAAAATCCTTATGTATTGGAAAATCCTTATTATATTTCTCCACTTACAGCATTAATTATTTTTCAAACTGATAGTGAAGAAACTGTAACTATTGAAATTAATGGTCAAAAACAAGAATATGAAAAAAGTAAAAAACATGCTATTCCAGTTTATGGTTTAGTGGCTGGTAAGAAAAATAGTGTTAAAATAAGTGCTGGTAATAAATCAAAAACATTAGAATTAGATATGATTAATGTTAAAGATAATTTAAATTTAACTGTAAATATTGGTAAAGGTGTTAATTTAAATAATGGAATTTATTTGATTAGCACACCCCTTGATACTGGGTTATTTGGTTTTAATAGCAATGGAGAAATGGTATATAAGTTAGAAGGAAATTATAATTTAACTATTCAAACTTTAAATAATGGACATTTTTTAGTAGCAAATGAAGATTATCTATATGGTGTTTCTAGAACAGGTTTATTAGAACTGGATTATTTAGGAAAAATATATAATGTTTATGATTTAGAAGGCGGTTATGGTGGAGATGTTGCTTTATTAGATGATGAACATATTTTAGCTATCTCATCTAAAAATACTCGTAATTCAAATGATGATATTATAGTAGAAGTTAATTTAAATGATGGTAAAATAGTTAATGAATGGGATTTAAAAAATATAGTTAATAATATAAGTAATAGATTTGTAGAAAAAATAAATCAAATTAATTGGGCATCTATTGAAAGTGTTTATTATGATAAAGCATCTAACCAAATTATATTATCGTTAAATGGAAGAAATTCTGTTGTTAGTATTGATTATACTAGTAAAAAAATTAATTGGATTTTTGGAGATATTAAATATTGGAATAGTGATTTTAGTAGTTTAATTGTTAAATATGATGGTGCTTATCCTTTAGTTTCTAATGCAGTAACTTTGAATAAAGATGGTAATGTAGTTTTATTTAACAATGGAATGGATGGTTCTATTTTTGGAGATTCTGCTTGTTCAGAAAATTTAGGAAAACATAGTAGTGGACAAATTTATAAAATTAGTAATATGACTGCAACTTTGGTTAATGAATTTAATGATAATAATTCGTTCTATAGTTATGCTGTTTCAAATTATTCAGAACTTGATAATGGTAATTATTTGTTATTTTCTGCTTGGCAATTTGGAGAAGGTACAATGCTAAAAGAAGGTTGTACTATGAATAGTAATGTTGAAAATTTGAATTCTACAATATATGAACTTGATAAAAATAATAATATTATATTTAAAGCTAATTTTTCTGGAGGTTCTTATAGAGCTTATAAAAAAGATTTTTATAGTAATTCAAATAAAAACTTTAATGTAAGTGAGTTTAAATATTATAATACATCATCTTTAGATATTTATAAGGAAATTATTAATGAAGATATTGTTGATAAATTAAAAACAGCAGAAAAGGGTGTCTATTCTGTTAATATTAGTAAAAACCTATTATCAATTAGTGCAGGATTTTTAAATGATGATGAAGTATATGTTCTTCTTGTTGGAAAGAATAATAAGGCATATAAATATTTAATTAAAACTAAAGGTAATTATTTACAACCAGTTATTAATTTAAGAAGTTTATCTGGTGAATATGCATTATTCTTAGTTGTTAATGAAGATTATTATAACTTGGATAAAACTTATAAATTTTAAAGTAATATAGAGTAATTTATATTACTTTTTTAGTTTGTGAAAGTTTTGTGAATATTAGCACTTGCACTTGACAAGTGCTAAATATAGTAATATAATGATTGTGTTAATTGAGATAATTAACAAATAAAAAACATTTTCAAAGTATAAACATAAAGAATTTGAAAATATTAAATATGAAAGGATGATGATATTTATGTTACCAAGCAGAATGTTTTTTGATGATATGTTAAGTGATTTAGAAAAAGAAAGTAAGATGAAATGCGATATCTTTGAAAAAGATAATAAAGTCTTTATAGAAATGGATGTTCCAGGATATGATAAGAAAGATATAAAAGTAGAATGTAATAAAGGAAATATTGTTGTTAAAGCTGAACATCATGAAAAACATGAAGACAATAAAAAATATCTTCATAGAGAAAGAAAAATGTATGGTAGACTTGAAAGAAGTTTTCATTTAGATGATGTTGATGAAGAAACTATGGAAGCAGAATTTAAAGATGGTATTTTAACTATTAGTGTTTCTAAAGTCGATGAAGATAAAAATAAAAGATATATTGAAGTAAAATAATGAAAGTGCACTTAATGGTGCATTTTTTATTTGCAAAAATTGTTGGATTTTGTCAGTTTATTAGAAGTTTTGATATCATTTGTCGAAAGCCTTGAAAGTCTTAAAAATATATGTATAATAACGTCTTTGAAAGGAGCAATTATATGAATACAACTAAAAGAGAATTCGTACTTCTAACTGATAAATTTGCGAAGATACTTTTTAATACTAAAGTAGGACAAAAATATTTAACTAAACTTATAAGTTTGATTATCGATACACCAGTTGAACTTCTTGGTCAAAGTTTTATCCCATTAAATCCACATATTTCAGTGCATCCAGATGTTGTTAGTAGTGAAGCGGATTTAGTGTATGAAAATGGTGATATTTTTGTTAATTTAGAAATTAATTTTCATGATAGTTTAAAGTTAAATAATAAAAATCAAGTTTATTTGCATCAATTAATATTAAGACAAGTGTCTTCTGATAAAGATTATACTAATATTAAAAAAGTTTTTCAAATTAATCTTAATGGTTATGATGAATTTAAACGTAATGAGTTTATCTATCGCAGTAAAGTTATTGAAGAAAAATATAATATTGAAAGATATGATAATTTAGAAATAATTGATATTAATCTTTACAAACTCTATGAAATGGATTATAATTTAGTCATGGAAGGCACAGATGAACTCAAGAAAATGTTATATCTGTTTGTATGTGATGACAATGATTTGCTAGTTCGTTTGTATGAAGGTGATAGGTTCATGAAGAAAGTTTTAAAAGAAGCTAATCGTTTAAAAGTAAATATTGATGACCTTTTACTTTATGACAAAGAAGAGATAAAACGTGATGTTTATGAGGCTGGAGTAAAAAGAAAAAATTCAATTGAAATAGCTATTAAACTTTTAAAAAATCAAAAATACACATTTGAAGAAATAGCAGATATGACTGATTTAGCATTGTATGAAGTTGAAAAACTAAAAAAGCAAATTGATGAAGGAGAAATTTAATATAGGTTAAAAAGACCTATATTTTTTTTAAAAGTTATGATAGAATAAAAATGAGGTTATTGATTATGGATGAACTAAAAAAATATGGAGATAATATTGTTATCAATGATTATGAAATTAGTGTGTTAAGTAAATGTAATATCAATGTAACTAAATGTAAAACAATAGCAGAAATACTACTTCTTATTGATAGGTATTTAGATGATGCTGATTTAGAAGATGAAGAATATGAAGAAATAGATTTTGTTGCAAATAATTTGAGTGAAAGATTATATTATATGGGAAATAAATAATATGAAAAAGAATAAAAAGAGATTGTTAATTAGTATTTTAGTTTTATTTGTTGTATGGTGCGGTGTGCTTGCATATATCATTATTAGTGATAATAATAATCAAGAAGACAAAGGTGCACTTGGTATAGAAAATATTACAACACTTGATAATATTAATGTAAAAATTGGTAATGATTTTTATGTTAGGGATGAAGGTGAAAAACTAGTAGTTTATGATTTTAATAATAATTTTATTAGTGAGTATATTGATGAATATACAAGTTATGAAATATTTGATAAAAGATTAATTATTGTAACAAATAAAAATAATAAAAAAATAATTAATAAGAATAGTCATGAAATGGTTGCTGGAAGTCATGTTAAGTATTCTCAAGATAATAAGTATATTTTAGTTGATAATGCTGTGTATGATTATAATTTGCGAAAAGTTTATGTATTAGATTTTACTGGTGATTTTGAATATAGTGCAGAGTTTGCTGATGATTTATTAATTATTAATTCTTATCAAAAAAATAGTAAGAGTGTTATAATTGATTTAAGTGAAAAAAAAGAGTTGTGGAGTAATTTTAGTAATTCAGCTTCGTATCGTGATGGAGAAAAAACTACCTATCTACGATTTATGAAAAATAAAAAAGGTTATCTATTAAATACTAAAACCAAACAAATTGAGTATGAAGATATAACTTATAAAGAGGAAAGTTATATGGATTATAATATTTTTACATATAAAGATAATATTATATATATTGATAATGGTGTTTTATATGGTGAAAATACTAAAATTAATAATAAATATGTAATGAAAAAAGATACATGTGAATTAGGATATAAATTAAAAGATAGTAGAAATAATATTGTTGTTAATAAATGTATGTATGCTTACAAAATATTATTTGATGATGCAATACTTGGTATTGATGAAGAAAATTATATATTACTTTATAAAGATAAAGAAATTAGTGGTGGAGAAATTACTTTAGAAGGTGATTATATTAAAGTTGCAGCATTCTTGGATTTACTTGGGGATGGTACAACTTATAAATATTATGATAAGAATCTAAAACAAATAAATGTAGATGAAGATACAAATATAACTTATTTATCACATAATTTATATAGTGGCTATAATTATTCAGATTATAAAACATCACTTTTAGATAAAGATTTGAAAGTAATTGAAAATAACCTAAATAATATTGTTTGTGGATATAATGGTTATTGTGATGTGTCTAAAAGTTTATATGAACATTATTTATATAAAGATGGTAAGAAGCTTGTAGATGATACTTTTGTAAATATAATTATAAATGAAGATGAGATAATACTTGAAACATTATATAAAACATTTTTAGTAAAACTCGGAAATAATGGGAATATAAAATTGGATTTTGGTTATACTTCTAATTTAGATTTAGATGAAATAATAGATAAATATGATTTAAAAGATATTGAATTTAAAATAAATAAAAATGAAGAACTATTTAAAAAGTATGCTTATATTGTAGAAAATAATTATATGCTGCTTACTTATAAAAAAGAAGTTTATGACTTATTTGAAATACTTGTAGATAATAAAAATTATCTTGATGAATTTTATTTTTTACATAAACTAGGATATTTAAATATTCATAAAGCTGATGTATTGCTTGAAGGAAAAGCTGCGGGAACTTATCAAGATTTTGATACTAGGATTGATATGATTTCTGATGAAGCTAGGATTATTTATCATGAGCTTGTACATTTTATTGATTATTCTATTAATAGTAAGACAAGTACAACTTTATATAGATGTAATGGTAAAGTGGACGTTTATGAAGCTACATTTGATATTCCTGATGGTTGTAGTTATGTTGGTGTTCCTTATACCAATTATATTACTGAGGCTGGAGCTGAAAGTTTTGCTTCAAAATATTTTATTAAGAATATTACAGCATATAACTTTGGAACTTATTATCTTCAGGCTTTAGAGTATGTTTATGGTAGTAGCGCTTTAAATAAATGGTATTTTAAAGATGATAATTATTTTATAAAAGTTTTATATGATGAAATTGATGATGATAAAGATGTTACTAAAATAGTGGAATCATTAAATGATACAACTTCTTTAAATGGTTATTATAAAGGTACTGGATATTTAATGGATGTTTTAATTGATTTATATAAAAAACATAATGGTGAAGATTATTTAAGTGATAAAAAATTTGTTTATTTACTTAGACCTATGTTAGATTTTATGAATGTGGATAAGTCAAAGTATTATAACGAGTTTAAGGTGTTGTATAATATGGATTATGGTTTTTTAGAAAATTTAAAAAAGGAAATAAATTATGAAAATTATAATAATTATTTGGTTCCAATAATTGTAAATGATAAAATGTATTTAAGTTGGAGTGTTTGGAACGATTCATCAGATGATAGTGCTGTTGTTTGGGTTAATTATGATTTTGATAATGATAAAGTTAATGATTATGTTGTAGTTGAAAAATAAAATCAATTTCTTTATATGCGGTATTTTTAATTAAAGATTTATAAGTATATAGTTTGTATGATAATATTATTGAAAAAGCACTTATGTCAAATTTTAAGTCTGCGTTAACATGGTGCTTTTTTTTTTTTTTTTTGGTGTAAAATGGGTATATAGTAAGAAAAATATCCAGTGTGATGTTGTTAGAAAATGGAGTATGATATATGAAGAAAGTAGATAAGAAAATAGCATTGTTATTAATAGTTTTTGGTATTGGAGTAGGAGTAACATTATTATATACAAATAATAAATATAAAGTTTATGAGGAAGAAGAGTGTAAACAAATAAAAAAACATGTAGATACAATATCTATGATGCTTGAAACAGAAGCTGGCAGTGGAAATTATGAAATGACAACATCTAGTAGCTGGCCAACAGATGGTTATGTTTTTAATACAGAACTATCAAAATGTGAAAATGGTGGAGAACTTTCTTGGGATGATGCCAACAAAACAGTTTTAATGAGTGGAAATGTATCAGATAAGTGTTATGTATATTTTGACAAATATAATCCCATAACTATAAATAATAATTCTATAACATCAAATGGAAATTCAATTACAATAACAATTGATGCAACAGCTGGAACAGGAACGATTGCAAAATATTTATATTCAAAAGATAATGGTGTTTCATATGTGCAAAGTGCAAATAATACATATACTTTTACTAGACTAGATAAAGGAACGTATAATATAAAAGCATATGTACAAGATTCAAATGGCAAAAATAGTGAAATAATTTCTAAAACAATTGAAATAACTTCAATTACCTTGGCAGATTATGTAAAGTCACTATATACAGGAACGCAAGGAAATAATGGTATTTATTATCATGATGCAAACCTAACAAATGGAGCAGGAGACAATTCATACAGATTTGCAGGATCAAGTGATGTAGTAAATAACTATGTATGTTTTGGATCAAGCGAAGCTCCATGTCCAGCTGATAATCTATATAGAATAATTGGAGTATTTGGTGATAGAGTAAAACTGATCAAATCAGATTATGCAAATAGCAATTTACTTGGAACAAATGGTGATTATAGTCCAGGTACAGATACGATGAGTGGTTCTTCAACTTATAAAGGAGAATTAGCAACAATAAATAGATATACATGGAATTACGCAAATAATACAAGTATAAATAGTGGATATGGATCAAATACATGGAGTACAAGTTTGTTAAATAAAACAAATTTAAATCAAAACTTCATAACAAATATCGGAGCAGAATGGGCAAACAAAATAGATATGACAACATGGAAGGTTGGAGGAAATACGCAAAATAATATATATAGCCAACCAGCCAAAACAGCATATCAAAATGAAATTGTGAATCCAGTAACAACAAATAGTACAGATAATAAAACGGAATATAGTGCAAAAATAGGATTAATGTATGTAAGTGATTATGGATTTGCAGCAGTACCAAGTGCATGGACAGCTAATTTAAACACTTATAATGGCGAAGCCATTAAAAATGCAAATTGGATGTATATGGGACTTAACGAATGGACTATTTCCCGTGGTGCGAACATTGACTGGTATGTGTTCTATGTGTATAGCACTGGCAACGTCGCGACTTACTATGCGAACGCTGCGTATGGTGTTCGCCCGTCCTTCAATCTTTTGTCTTCCGTAACCTATGTATCAGGTTCTGGAACATCTTCCGATCCAATTCGCATAAATTAAGCTAAAAACATGGCATTGTCCATGTTTTTTTGATATAATTAAGTAAGAATTGAGGTAAAAATATAAAATGAAAGAAGAAGTAATAAGTAAAGTAAGTAAAAAGATTAATTTGAAAGAATATCAAATTAAGAATGTAATTGATATGTTAAGTGAAGGTGCAACTATACCATTTATGGCTCGTTATAGAAAAGAAGTAACTGGCAATTTAAATGAAGATGAACTTAGACTTATTGAAACTGAATATAACTATATGGTTAATTTAGAAAATAGAAAAGAAGATGTTAAAAGATTAATTGATGAGAAAGGTATGCTTACTGAAGAGCTAATTAAAGCTATTGATGAGGCAACTAAATTAAGTGAAGTTGAAGATATTTATACTCCATTTAAAGAAAAGAGAAAAACTAAGGGTACTGAAGCTATTAAATTAGGTTTAGAACCTTTGGCTAAGATTATCATGACTCTTCCAAATAAAACTAGAGATGAAATTGCTAAAGATTTTATTAATGAAAATGTTAAAAACGTAGATGAAGCTATGACTAATGCTGGATATATTATTGCAGATTGGATTAGTGATAAACCTAAGTATAGAAAAGCTATTAGAAATTATTATTGGTATAATGGTCTAGTTAAAGGTAAACTAAAAAAAGGTGCAGTTGATGAAAATAAAACCTATGAAATATATTATGATTTTGAATGTAAAATAACTTGTATTAAACCACATCAAGTACTTGCGCTTGCACGTGCTGATAAAGAAAAAGTTGTTACATATTCCCTTAGTTTAGATAAAGCTGGTGTTATTAAATACTTAGAAGAACAAGTTATTGGTGGCAAATCATCACCACTTGTACAAGACATGAAAATATTTATTGAAGATGCTTGGAAAAGACTTTTAGAGCCATCTTTAGAGCGAGATATTAAAGCAGAACTTTATGATAAAGCAAGTGAATTTGGTATTGGTGAATTTGGTAATAACTTAGAAAATTTACTTCTTACACCACCGATTAAGGGAAGTAGAGTACTAGGATTTGACCCTGCTTTTAGAACTGGTTGTAAGCTTGCTGTTTTAAATGAAAATGGTGATGTTTTAGAAATTGGTGTAATTTATCCACATGAACCTAAAAAAGAAGTTGATATGGCTGAAAAAATAATGCTTGCTTTAATACAAAAACATAATGTTAAGATAATTGCTATTGGTAATGGTACAGCTTCTCGTGAAAGTGAAATGTTTGTAGCAAATTTAATTAAGAAATATAACTTAGATGTTAAATATGTTATTGTTAGTGAAGCTGGTGCTAGTGTATATTCTGCAAGCCCACTTGCTAAAAAAGAGTTTCCTGATTATTCTGTTGAACAAAGAAGTGCTGTTTCAATTGGTCGTAGACTTCAAGATGCTTTATCAGAACTTGTTAAGATTGACCCAAAGAGTATTGGTGTAGGTTTATATCAACATGATTTAAAACAAAAAGAACTTGATGAAGAATTAGGTTTTGTAGTTAGCAAAGTCGTTAATGAAGTTGGTGTTAATTTAAATAATGCTAGTGATAGTATTTTAGGTTATGTATCTGGTTTAAATAGAAAAGTAATTGGTAAGATGCAAGAATATAAAAAGAAAAATGGTGGTTTTAAATCACGTGAAGAGTTAAAAAAAGTATCTGGTATGGATGATAAAATATTTGAACAATCTGCAGGGTTCCTACGCATATTTGGAAATAATCCTTTAGATAAAACTAATATCCATCCAGAAGATTATGAAATTGTTAATAAGATATTAAGTGATAATAATATTGATGTAAAGCTAGTTGGAACTAAAGAAATGGAAAGTAAACTTGCTAGTATTAAAGATGAAGCTATTACAAGTAAATATAATATTAGTATTGAAAAATGGGAAAGTTTTAAAAATAATTTAGTAAGTGGTGTTATTGACCCACGTGATGATGTTAAACAAATGACGCTTAGAAGTGATGTTTTAACAATCGATGATTTAGAACTTGGTATGAGTTTAGAAGGCACAGTTAGAAATGTTACTGCTTTTGGTGCTTTTGTTGACATTGGTCTTCATGATGATGGTTTAGTACATATTTCTAAAATGAGCAAATCTTATGTTAAACATCCAAGTGAAATATTAAAAGTTGGAGATATCATTACTGTATATGTAATTGGTATTGATAAAGAAAAAGGAAGAGTTAATTTATCTTTAATAGAGGAGTAGGTTATGAAATTAATAATTAGATTAATTAAAATTGCTATTATATTTTTAATAATTGGAGGTTGTTTTTATCTTCTTATAAATAAAACTTTTATATATGATGTTTATAAGTCAGAAGTTATGGAAGATGAGGGTATTCCAATTAAAAGATTTATGTATGTGATAGATGATGATAAAACTAATGAAGCTAAGTTTTATACATTCTTATCTAATAGTACTTTAGAAAATATGAAGAAAGATTACCTAGATGACCTAGAGCTTTGTTATGGTAAATATTATTATGATAAAAATAATAAAATAACTATTACTAATTATGATATTATAAGTAATAGTTATTATAGAGAAGTTAAATTAAGTTATGTAAGTGATAATTATTGTAGTAGTGATTATAAACTTAGTGATATGTGGGTATATGATTATATTAATAAAAGTGCATATCTAAGCGGAGATATAACTGAAAAGAATATGACTGGTTTAGTTGATAAAATATATAATAGTAAAAATGTTGAACCTGTAGTGAAAAAATATAAAAATGAATATAGTTATAAAGTTAATTGTGAAAATAATGAAGAAAAATATACTTTAATATTTGAAGATTTTAGTGAAAATGAGTTACTTGTTAAAAGAGAAGTAAATGGAAATACTAAGTTTGCTGTTTATGAAATAGAAAATGTTAAAGATTATTTAAAAAGTTTAAAATAAAAAAACGCTGTGAAGCGTTTTTTAAAGTGTGAGTTTAACATCAAAAGGTATTAACCTTTGGTAAAATATGAAAAAGAGATGTTTCTCACATAATAATTATAGGTTATATTAGTCTTATTGTCAAATGATATGGCTAAAAAATATTTGAACTTTAAAAAATATGTGTTATAATTTTTATGAAAGGATGATTTTTAGATGCTGGAAACAATTTGCAAATATTTTTTATACTTTATTATTTATGCTTTTATTGGATGGCTTATGGAAGTTTGTGTATCTTTATGGAACAAGCATAAATTTATAAATAGGGGATTTTTAATTGGTCCTTATTGTCCAATTTATGGTTGGGGTTCTTTAGCTATTATTTTAGTGGTAGGTAAAAATACAACAGATGTTTTGGCAGTATTCTTAAAAGCTATATTAATTTGTTCATTACTTGAGTATTTTACTAGTTATTTTATGGAAAAAATATATAATGTTAGATGGTGGGATTATTCTAGTAAAAGATTTAATATTAATGGTAGAATATGTTTAGAAACTATGATACCTTTTGGTTTACTTGCACTTTTAATAATATATGTTGTACATCCAGTAATAATAGGAATTGTAGGAAAACTTTCTTATACGGCCCTTATTGTAGTTGCTAGTGTGATATTTGTTATTTATTTAATAGATAATATTGTATCAACATATATTTTATTTAAAATAAAAGGTAAAATTAAAAGTGAAAGAAAAGATAATACAGAAAAAATAAAGAAATATATTGAAAAATGGTTTCAAGATAATACAGTTTTATATAGACGTATTAAAAATGCATTTCCTAAATTTGAAATATTTAAGAAATCAAAATAATTTGTTTACAAATACTTCTTTTAATGGTAGAATAATCTACACATTAAGGGGAGTCTTTTATTTATGAATAAAGTATATGGTTTTACTAATGAATTTGTTGCAGCTTATCCAGAAATTTATGATTTTGATAATGCTGATGTTTTGAGTATTATTGGTAGTGGGGATCAGTATTTTACAGCTATGCTTGCTGGTGCTAAAAGTGTTACAGTATTTGATTTAAATGTTAATGCTTGGCATCATTTTGTTTTGAAATTTATGGCGATAAGATATTTAAGTTATGAAGAGTTTTGGCAATTTTTTATAACTGATGGTTTAGATAATTTGAAATTATATTTAAAAATTAGAGATTATTTACCATCAAATGTTAAAGATTTTTTTGATTTAGTAAAAATTACAAAGTTAAAGTTTTCTAATATTAAGGTTAAATCTTGTTTTATGGATTCTTTTAAACAAAAAGATTATCTTAGAATGCTTCCATATTTGAATGAAGAAAATTATTATAAGTTGCAAGAGTTACTAAAGAAACGTAAATTGCCAAATTTTATTATTAAGGATTTTTCTGATATATCTTTAGGGAGTGAAAGAAAAGATTATGATTTGTTACTTCTTTCTAATATATATCATTGGATGGATTTAAGTCCAATTGATTTTAAATTTTTGCTTGATAAATTTGAACCGTGTGTTATACAAGCTTTATATGCTTGGACAAGATATCAAGAAATAAAAGAGTTTGAGAGATTAGGTTTTGAAGTAAATAATGTTCCTGCAGTTAAACCCACACTTTATAATGAGGGATTTAACTATGTTTTAACATATAAAAGAACAAAATAAAGTAAGTTATTGCATTTTATTAGTATAAATAATATAATTAAATAGGTGATAAATTATGTATGAAAATAAAAAAATATTAATTTTAGGAGCTGCAAAAAGTGGTATTGCAGTTGCTAAATTGTTGGCAGGCAAAAATAATGAAATTGTTTTGACTGATTTAAATGAAATTAAAATAGATGTTAAAAATGAATTAGAAAATTTGGGTATAAAAATAATTATAACTGATAACCAACTAGATTTATTAGATAATTCATGGGATTTAGTAATTAAGAATCCAGCAATTATGTCTACAAGTCCTTTAATCAAAAAATGTGAAGATTTAAATTTACGTGTTGAAAATGAAATGGAAGTTGCTTATCATTTCTTACCAAAAGATATTAAGATTATCGGTGTTACTGGCTCTAATGGTAAAACTACTACAACAACTATGCTATATAATATGTTAAAAGTATCTGGAAATAATGTAATTTTAGGTGGTAATATTGGAACCCCACTTACTGATTTACTTGAAGATATTAAAAGTGGAGATATTTTGCTTTTAGAAATAAGTGACCATCAATTATGTGATCTTCATGATTTTAAAACTGATATAAGTATTCTTACTAATATTTGTCCAACTCATTTGGATTATCATGGAACTTATGAACATTATATGATGACTAAGAAAAATATATTTAATAATCATACTGATAAAGAAGTAGCTATTATTAATAGAGATAATGAAGATGCATGTAAAGTAAGTAATGATATAAAGTCAAATAAAAATTATTTTAGTAGGAAGGATACTTCTTGTAGAGCATATTTTAAAGATGAATATATTTATTTAGATGATAAAAAGATTTTAGATACAAAAGAAATAGCTGTACCAGGAGAACATAATATTGAAAATGTTATGGCAGCTTTAATTGCATGTAGTTATTTTAAGATGGATATAGAGAAAATAAAAGAGTTTTTGAAAAATTTTGGGGGTGTTGAACATCGTTTGGAATTTGTAAGAACTATAAATGGTGTTAAATATTATAATGATAGTAAGTCTACTAATCCAACTTCTACAATTACTGCTTTAAAGACTTTTGATAAAAATGTTCATTTAATTCTTGGGGGACTAGATAGAAATCAAGATTATCATGAACTTGATGATTATATGAAAAATGTAGTGTATATTTATGCTATAGGTGGAACTACTGATATGGTAGGGGAATATGCTAAAGAACTTGGTATTCCTTGTTATAAAGGGTATACTTTGGATAAAGTAATGGAATTTTTAGAAACTAATGTAAATAGTGGTGATATTGTACTTCTTTCACCCGGTTCATCTAGTCAAGACCAATATCCTCATTTTGAAGATAGAGGTAATGAATTTAAAAATATTGTTAATAAAATAAAGGCATAAAACTTTTTGGAGTTTTATGCCTTTTTAACCATACTTGACAAATGCTTTTTTTTATAAAGGTATAAGATAGTAGTTTGTGAGTAGAAGATTATCTCAATTATAAAATAATTTTCCACATTTATTAGTTAAATTGTATGATTTTTTTTGTGGCTAAGGATAACTTGCGATTTATTGGTATAATAATGTTTATTTTATTTATAAAAATGTTTCAAAATGTTTACTTAATGTTATGTTTTTGATATAATTTATTCAGGAAATATTTGATTGCTGATGTTGCCTATCTACTTTTTTCATATCTCCTCTCTGTGGGGTTTATGGTAAAGGGTAGAAAGGAGGTCTGTGAGTAATAGAAAAAATGAAAGCATTTTTAAAGAAGATTATTTCTTCATTAAAAAAATGTTCACTTGTTACAATAATCGTACAAGTAAACATAAACTCTTATAAAAGGTAACACTCAGCATACTAAAGTCAAATGTTTCCTTTTTATATGAAGGAGTTCTTCATATACTTGTATAATACCATAAATTATTGCTTTTTTCAATATTTTTGATATAATTTAATAGGTGATAGATAAATTATGAAGTATTTAATTAATGCGTTTTGGGGATTTTGTATGGCACTTGCTGATAGTGTTCCAGGCGTAAGCGGAGGAACCATTGCATTTATTTTAGGTTTTTATGATAAATTTATAAATGCTTTGAATGATGTTTTTTATGGAGATTTTGCTAAAAAGAAAAGTGCACTTTGGTTTTTATTTAAACTTGGTACTGGTTGGGTTGTAGGTGTTGGTCTTGCAACTTTAGTACTTACAAGTTTATTTGAAAGTAAGATATATGCAGTTAGTTCGTTATTCTTAGGTTTTATCATATTTTCAATACCATTAATTATAAAAGAAGAAAAAGATAATTTAAAAGGAAATTATAAGAATATTATATTTTCTATAATTGGAATATTAGTAGTTTCTTTAATTACTTATTTTAATCCAATGACTGGTAGTTCTGGTGTTAATATTGCAAATTTAAATTTTGGCCTTGTTTTATATATATTGGTTGCTGGTATGATTGCTATTAGTGCAATGGTTTTACCTGGTATATCTGGTTCAACACTATTACTTATTTTTGGATTATATATTCCAATTATTAATGGGATTAAAGAATTTTTGCATTTTAATTTTACTTATTTTCCTGCACTTTTCTGTTTTGGTATTGGTATTTTACTTGGTATTGCTTTAGTTATTAAATTAATTAAACATGCTTTGGATAAGCATCGTAGTGCTACAGTGTATTTGATTATTGGCTTAATGATTGGTTCATTATATGCTATTATTATGGGACCAACGACTTTAGAAGTTCCTAAAGATGCAATGAGTTTTGAAACATTTAACGTTTTATTCTTTATAATTGGTGGTTTAGTTATAATGGGACTTGAAAAAGTTAAGAAAATATTAGAAAAGAAACATATTGAAGGTTAAGTTTATGAAGAAGTTTAGAATAATAATTGTTTGTTTATGTTTATTACTCTTTAGTGTAATTCTATTTAATGTTTGTAAGTATGGAGTTTTAGATATTGATAATAATATTTATAATTTTATATCTAAAAATATTATGAATGATACTCTTTCATCAATACTTAAATGTGTTACTCATTTAGGTGGTGTAGCATTTATTGTTTTGCTTGGTGTTTTGTGTTTTATGTTTTGTAAGAAAAATAGGTGGTTTATTACTTTTGATTTAGTAGGATGTACAGTTATTAATCAAACAATAAAACATATAGTTAGAAGACCTAGACCTAATGTACTTAGATTGGTTGAAGAAAGTGGTTATAGTTTTCCTTCAGGACATTCTATGATTAGTGTAGCTTTTTATGGTTTAGTAATTTATCTTGTTTATAAAAATGTTAATAATAAATATTTGAAATGGACTTTAATTACTTTATTAAGTTTACTTATTTTAACAATTGGTTTTAGTAGAATTTATGTTGGTGTTCATTATTTTACTGATGTTGTTGGTGGATTTTTCCTTGCACTTGCATATTTAATTGTTTATATTTACATATATAATAAAAAGGTGATAAAAAATGAAAAGTGATAGTTTAATAAGTAGTTTTGGTTATGCTATAGATGGAATAAAAAAAGCTTTTAAGTCTGAAAGAAACTTGAAAGTACATACTTTAGCTATGGTTTTAGTTGTTATTTTAGGTTTTATTCTTAAATTAGCTATATGGGAATGGGTAACATGTATTATACTTTTTGCTTTAGTAATTGGGGCAGAACTTTTTAATACATCAATTGAAGAAGTGGTTAATTTGTTATCTCCGGAGATAAGAGTGCATGCTAAATATGCGAAAGATATTGCTGCAGGTGCTGTTTTAGTATTTGCTCTTGCATCTGCGATTGTTGGGGTTATAATATTTTTGCCTAAAATTATTAGTTTGTTTTAAAAAAAGGTAGTGGAATTTATCCATTGCCTTTTTATATACCTTTAAGTTCAAAATAAATATCTCTTAGTTCCATTGCTCTTTCAAAGTCCATGGCTGCTGCTGCTTCACGCATTTCTTTTTCAATTTGTTCGATTTGTAAGACTCTTTCTTTTTTAGATAGTTTTGGCTTTTTACCAGTTACTTCATTGGTTACAACTTCTTTAATATCTTTAATAATTGTTTTTGGGGTTATACCATGAACTTTATTATATTCTTCTTGAATAGCGCGTCTTCTTTGTGTTTCTGTAATTGCTTCATTCATAGAATCACTATATGTATCTGCATACATAATTACTTTACCATTTTGATTTCTAGCAGCTCTTCCAATGGTTTGAATTAAACTACGTGTACTTCGAAGAAAACCTTGTTTATCAGCATCTAGTATACATATTAAGCTTACTTCTGGTATATCTAACCCTTCACGTAAAAGGTTAATACCTACAATACAATCATAAACACCACTTCGTAAATCGTGAATGATTTTAAGCCTTTCAAGTGTTTTAACTTCACTATGTAAATATGCAACTTTGATATTCATTTCTTTTAAATAATTTGTTAGTTCTTCGCTCATTCTAATTGTTAGAGTAGTAATTAATACTCTTTCATTTTTCTTGATTCTATCATTTATTTCATTTATGATATCATCGATTTGTCCTTCGGATTTACGAACTTCAATGATTGGGTCAAGTAATCCAGTTGGTCTAATTATTTGTTCTACAAATTTGTTGTTTGTTTTTTCAAGTTCATAATCTCCTGGGGTTGCTGAAACATAAATTGCTTGATTAATTTTTTCTTCAAATTCTTCAAATTTAAGCGGTCTATTGTCTAAAGCACTTGGAAGTCTAAAACCATAATCCACTAAAGTTTGTTTTCGCATTCTATCACCATTATACATGGCTCTTACTTGTGGCAAAGTAACGTGAGACTCATCTACTACAAGTAAAAAATCTTTTGGAAAGAAATCTATTAAACATGATGGGGTTTCTCCCGGGCCTCTTAAAGCTAAATGTCTTGAATAGTTTTCAACGCCATTACAAAAGCCAGTTTCTCTTAGCATTTCTAAATCATAATTCGTTCTTTCACGTAGTCTTTGTTCTTCGATTAATTTGTTTTCACTTTTTAATACTTCAAGTCTTTCTTTTAATTCGACTTCAATTCTATTACATGCTTCGTCTAATTTTTCTTTACTTGTAACAAAGTGGGATGCTGGTGATATAGTAACTGATTTTTTGCTTTGTGATATAGCTCCAGTAAGGGGGTCAAATGTACAAATCTCTTCGACTATGTCATCTTCTAAAATGATTCTAATACCACTTACTTTTTCATTAACAGGAATAATATCTATGTTGTTTCCTCTGGCTCTAAATGTTCCACGATGAAAATCTAAATCATTTCTTTCATAAGTCATATCAACAAGTCTATTTAGTATTTTACCTCTAGATATTTTGTCACCAACAGTTAATATTAACATATTTTTTTCATATTCTTCTTTTTCACCAATACCATAAATACATGATACTGAGGCAACTACTATAACATCTTTATAATTAATAAGGGCACTTGTTGCAGCGTGTCTAAGTTCATCAATTTCATCATTTATTGATGAATCTTTTTCTATATAGGTATCACTACTTGGAACATAAGCTTCTGGTTGGTAATAATCATAATATGAAACAAAATACTCTACATGATTATTAGGAAAAAACTCTTTTAATTCTGCATAAAGTTGACCCGCTAAAGTTTTATTGTGTGCCAAAACTAGGGTAGGCTTGTTAGTTTCAGCTATTACATTTGCTATTGTAAAAGTTTTACCTGTACCTGTTGCACCTAATAATACTTGTTCTTTTTTGCCTTCATTTATACCTTCTACTAATTCTTTAATAGCTTCTGGTTGGTCACCACTAGGTTTATATTTACTTATAAGTTCAAACATGTTTACATCTCCAATCTATTTTATATTTATAATATTTTCAACTCACAATGATATTATACTAAGCAAATATTTGTTTGTCAATTAAAATGCTATCAATTAGTAATTGTATAATTAAATTTATAAGTAATAATAAAATAAAAATACCCAATCAAGCTTGATTGGGTAAATCAAAATTTAGGTTAACACTCCTCATGCAAAAATTAAATGTTTCCTATTGTATGCAAATTTTCTTTGCTAAATACATAATATCATATAATATTGTTATTGTCAAATTTTTGATGCAATATAAATAGTAAAATAACTATAAATCTTCATGCGATTTTTTACTTAAGTTATTTAAACAAGTTTGGACAATAAGTTTTATAAAAATATTTAAATACATGCAATTATATGTTGGAATATTAAAGCAACTATGATATACTTTATTTATGGAAATATTTCAATTGTTGGGTGTTAACCTTCTTTTATAAACCCTTTTATGAGAGGAGGAATAATTATGAAATTTAAGACATTTTTTCTAAAATTATTAGATAGATTAATTGTTATAATTATATTGACAGTAATAATACTGTTGATACTAAAAATAAAAATACCCAATCAAGCTTGATTGGGTAAACCCTAACAGGTTAACACTCAACATGCAAAAATTGAATGTTTCCTTTTTTTATTGTATGCAAATTTTCTTTGCTAAATACATAATACCATATAATAATATTGTTGTCAAATTTTTGATGTGATATGTAGCTTATACAAATTTACTATTTAAAAATATGATAATTTGTGGTAAAATCTTCTTATAAAAAGCGAGGTAATGGAAAATGACATATATTTTTGGACATAAAAGTCCTGATACTGATACTGTTTGTTCAAGTATTGCTCTTTCATATTTGAAAAATGAATTAGGAGATAAAACTGTACCTAAAGTACTTGGTAATATTAATAATGAAACTAAGTTTGTTTTAGATTACTTTAAAGTTGCTGTACCTAGTTATTTAAATGATGTTAGAGTTAGAATTAAAAATGTTAAGTATGATAAAAAAGCATATATTAATGAGAATGAATCTATTGATGCAGCATTTAAGTTAATGCAAAAAAGAAATATTACAGCAGTTCCTTTAATTGATGATAATAAGAAGCTTACAGGCTATGTAACTTTAAAAGAACTTGCTAAATATTTAATTAATGGAAATAGAGAATATGTTGATACAACTTTAGATAATATTATTGATACTATTGATGCTAAAGTTATCGTTAAATGTGATGATAAAATAGTTGGTAAAACTCATATTGCAGGGCTTAGTTTTAAAGCTTTGGAACAAGCTATTAATTTGGATAGTAATGATATTTTAATTGTAGGGGATAGATATAAAGTTTTAGATTACGCTATTAAGTCTAAAGTTAAACTTGTTATTATTCCTTTAAATGTTAATTTGGATAAGAAGGTTATTAAAAAAGCTGAAAAGAATGGAGTTAATATGATTGCTTCAGAACTTGATAGTTTTCAAATAGCTACTAGAATTACATTAAGTAATTATATTAAAAATATAAATATTAATAAGAATCCAGTTACGGTACATAATGATGATTATTTTGCTGATTTTAAAACTATGACTCATAAAGTTAATCATACTAATTATCCAGTTATTAATAATAAAGATGAATGTTTAGGTTTGATAAGACTTACTGGTCCTAATGATTATGAAAAACAAAAAGTAATACTTGTTGACCATAATAATTTGGCTCAATCTGTAGATGGTATTGAAGAAGCTGATATTTTGGAAATTATTGATCATCATAATTTGGGTGCAATAGGTACTAATGTGCCAATTAATTTTAGAAGTAAACCGGTTGGATGTACATCAACTATGATATATGATATGTTTTTAGAAAAGAAAATAAGTATTCCAAAAGATATTGCAGGTTTAATGCTTTCCGCCATACTTTCTGATACGTTACTTCTTACTAGTCCAACTACTACTGAAGATGATAGATTTGCAGCAGTAAAGCTTGCTACTATTGCAAAAGTTGATATTGATAAATATGGTCTTGAAATGATTAAGGCAGCTTCATCAATTGAAGGTATGAGTGTTAGAGATTTAATAAAGAGTGACTTTAAGAACTATGTAGTGGGTACTAAAACTTTAGGTATTGGTCAAGTTATGACTTTAGATTTTGATAAAATTAAAGAAAATATGGATGAATATGTACATGTTTTAGATGAAATGGTTGATACTAATTATAATGTTGTAGTTATATTTATAACAGATATTATTAAGAATGGTTCTTATGTAATTTATAATACTAAAGCTAAAGATATTGTTGAGGATGGTTTTGGTCTTAAAGATACTTATGAAGGAGTTTATATTCCTAAAGTAGTTTCTAGAAAGAAACAAATACTTCCAAGTATCTTAAGTGTTATGGAAGATAAGTAATAATTTGGGAGGCATATAAATGAAGGCACTTATAACTGGGGCTTCAAGTGGAATTGGAAAGAATATGGCTTATGTTTTAGCAAATAAAGGTGTTGATTTAATACTTGTTGCTAGAAGTAAAGAAGAAATGATTAAAATAAAAGATAATGTCAAAGTAAATGTAGATATTATAGAAATGGATTTACTTAAAGAAAAGAATGTTTTTGAGTTATACGATATGTGTAAAGATAAAAATATTGATATACTTATAAATAATGCTGGTTTTGGTCTATTTGGGATATTTACAGAAACAGATTTAGATAGAGAATTAGAAATGATTGATTTAAATATAAAGGCATATCATATTTTAACTAAGTTATTTTTAAAAGATTTTGTAGAAAAAGATTCTGGTTATATTTTAAATGTTGCTTCAAGTGCAGGTTTTATGGCAGGGCCTAGACTTAGTACTTATTATGCTACTAAAAATTATGTTTTAAAACTTACGATGGCTATTAATGAAGAACTTAGACAAAGTGGAAGTCATGTTGTAGTATCTGCTTTGTGTCCAGGTCCAGTTAATACTAATTTTAATAAAGTTGCTAAGGGAGAATTTAGTATTAAAGAAGCAAGTCCTAAGTTTGTGGCAGAATATGCTATAGATAAATTATTTCAAAAGAAAATGCTTATTATTCCAACATTAAGAATTAAATTAGGGATATTTCTACTTAGACTTATTCCTTATAGATTACAGATTATATATTGCTATCATATTCAAGGAAAGAAATTAAGTATTAAAAAATAGTTTCATATTTTTACGAAACTATTTTTTCTTTTTCTTCTTTAGTAACTAGAACATCTATTGGTACATCTAAAGCTTTAGATATTCTGTATAATGTTTCTACGGAAAAGTTATATGCTACTTTTTCACTTTGTATTTGTCTTATAAAGTCATGGGATAAGTCTACCATTTCTGCAAGTTCGGCGGATGTTAGTCCTTTTTCTAGTCTATATTTTCTGATGTTCTTTCTAATAGTATTGTAAATATCAGTATCAAAATTAATTTCTTTACTATGCATTGTTTTTCACCTACATATATTGTAATATTTTAATAAATATCTATATGTGAGATATTGACTAACAAAAGTATTTTTTGTATAATTTTGATTGTAAAGTATGATAATACTATATAAGGAGTAGTTCAAATATGGAAAAAAATAAAAAACAAGCGTTAATTTTTAGTATAGTTGGGGTTTTAACATTAATTACTTTGGTAGTGGGTGCAACATATGCATACTTTAAAGCCCAAGGGGGAACAGGAGGTTCATCAAAGGTTGATGTTACAACAGCAACAACTGATTTATTAACATTTAAAATTGATAAGGCCATTAATATTTCTATTTCCCAAAGTGAATTAAAAAAAGGTGGCACAGATGTTAGTGATTTAACTGGTGCACATGCAACACTCACTGCAAGTAATTCAAAAAATGTAGAAAAAACAGCAAGAAGTTATAACATATATTTTGTTATTGATACAAATGATTTTGAATATACAACACAGGATGGCACTCCAGAGTTATATTTAAATGTAACTGATCCAAATGGTAATAGCCTTGAAAATATTACTGGACTAGTTCATTATGATAAAGGTTTTGATATTACAACTAGAACTGGTGGATTTTTATTAGTGCCAGATTATGATATCGAAGCAACTCGTGGAAATACTATTACTCAAGATTGGAAAGTTGAAGTTACATTTGCTAATCTTGATACTGATCAATCTAAGAATATGGGTAAAAGTTTGTCAGGTAAATTATTTGTTACCAGTGATAAAATGAATAGTTATGAATTATCTAAAATAACTAATATGACAACTAAAACAACTTATAATAGTATTGATAC
>ENA-ORLY01000235-ORLY01000235.1-human-gut-metagenome-genome-assembly--contig:-NODE-235-length-85088-cov-18.787792_pt1 | contig 85088 bp, 76 predicted proteins | sample MGYA00243071_ERZ508832 | MGnify/ENA primary metagenome ERZ508832 (study PRJEB26277, sample SAMN04329777) | human gut metagenome | biome: human-associated habitat | host: Homo sapiens | place: USA... | reverse complement strand
CAGTATCTTGTCGAGGTTTTCCTTGCCCGTCTCCATCGTCTTGCCCACAGGTTCGCCGTATTTCCGCACTACGGCTTCCATCATCCTGCCGAAGCCTTCCTCGTCTGTCTCCGTTTGGGCGTCCGTCCGTATCAGCCTGCCCTGCATGTTTACCGCCATCTCGAGCTTCCCGAAATCGAGGCCGAAGAAGGTGGCTTCCTTATACAGGGAGTCGCTTTGGGGGCGGTAGAACACGATGACCGGACGGGGATTTTCGCCGAGTGTATTAATTGTGTCTCTTCTGTAGCCCGCTTCCGTGCCGCCTTCGCCGGAGGCGGAATGGTCCGCTCCGAGAGATTCGGAGTAAAAATGTGCCACGTCGAGACTGTAGTCCGGACGGTCCAAGTCGATGATTTGTTTTCCCGGTTGTGCATTGACGCAACTGCCCAAGCCTGACATTCCCGTCAGTACAAGAGCGATAAGTGTTTTCTGTTTCATGTGATTGGATTTTAAGATAGTTTCGTATTTACGTGTATGTTTTCCGACAGCCGTCTGCCCGGTAGGATGTGGATACCCTGCCGGAAGTTGCAGTGTTAGAAATCGATGGTAGTTAATACTTTAAAAGAAACGCGTTGTTCGTTTTTTGTGGCAGGCTTGAACTTGGGCAAAGATTTTATAAGATTGGTTGCTGCATCTTTTACCTTTTCATCGGCTGTTTCTTCTTCTATTTTGATGTCTTTGACTTTTCCGTCTGTATCAATCAGGAACGATACCGGAACACGCCCATAAACTTTGGGCGAGACTTCTCGGGCTTGCTGCGTGAGATACTTGTCCAAATCATACAGGAAATCGTCTGAACCGGCATACGTTGAGATGGTGAAATCGGGCATGGTTCCGTCTATGATAGCTGTGCGTCCTCGCCGGTGGTCGTTTACCACATCGTCTTTTGTCAATATAATATCAGAGGAGGCAGACGGGAGTTTGGTGTCTTCGAACCAGTTGAAGTTACTCCATGCTCTTGAGTGAATGTCTGCCATAAATTCGCCATACTTTTTTTCTGATACCAGCAGTTCGCATTTGTAATCTCCGTTACTCATTGCTGTATTACGTAGTTGTATCCGTTTGCCGTTGTCTATCCATCCGTATATGGGATTTTCGTACTGGTCTTCCGCTGTGAAACAGGGATTTCCGTATTTGCTTTTTACGGAAGCAAGCAGACGGTTGGCATCTTCTTCATTTTTTAAGTCGATTGTTCCTTCCACTCCTATCAGTTTTCCTTGCTCATCGCTTAACATTCCGATTTCCGGGAAGAAGAAATCTTTGAATGCAGCCTTTTTATCCGAGGATACGCTGTAAATCTGATAATAATAATAGATGATCATTGTTCTGCTTCCAATTCCCCGACAGATGTTTTCTTCTTTGAAATAACCATCGGTTGGTACTTTTGAATAAAACTTAATTACGTCTGTGTTGAAATCCACGTTTGCAAGATTATACGGACTTTCACCTAAATATTGAGGTTGTTGTGCATGTCCGCAGCTTCCTAAACTTGAAATACTTGTTAGTCCCATAATGATAAGTGTTTTCAGTTTCATGTGATGAAGTTGATTGTTTTGTATTTAGGTTAATATTCATATTAGACACTGGTTTTCGGCATTGGGTAGCCTACCATGTATTCCGCTCCACAGAAGCGGCATTGGTGGCGTGCTTCGTGCAAGCCTTCGCCCGAGCCGGTGGCCGGCTTTACCATATGATAATCTTCTGTGCGGTGCAGAGTGAGGTGGTGACATTCGGGACAAAGCTCGTAGCCTTCTTTGGTGAGAGGCATACGCAGCTTGAACCGTTCGCCACAGTCCGGACACTCGCAGACGAGGATATAGGCTGTTTTCAGTTTGAGTTCGAGCCGCTCGCCGTCGGTGAGGAGCGGCAGATTCTCTTCTCCAACAGGCAGGGGCATGGAGTGTACTTTCCTTCCCATACAGTTGGGGCAGGGATAGTGGCGGCGCAGCAGTCTGATTTTCTGCAAACGATGGTAGTGTATTGCCGCCAGCACGGCGGGCCATACGGGGAAGAGCCATAGCATGGCCACTAATGTGCGTACCGTAAACGGACGACGGGTGGCGAGCAGTTCGAGGGCGGCTTCCGAAGTATCGGATTTGAAACATAGTTTGCGACGCATTACTCCAAAGGTAGCAAGGTTTATCAATAAAAGTGTAATCCGTCCTGTCCGTGAATCGAAGATGGAAAGGTAAACGGGTATCGCAGTCTCTTCCAGCCACGATTTCTGTGGAAGGATAATTCCTTCCCGATGTTCCGGTGCCGTTGTAGAAGAATGAGATACACCTGCCATCAACAGAAACAGAAGTACGCCCGCTATCCGGCGGTAAGAGCGTTGGGGGTTATCTTCCCGATAACGGCTCGTCTTGCTGCTGTTTACCTTCAGCAGCAGGAGCAGTAATGCCGAAAAGACCGCTATGGCGATGAGGGCGAACAAGGCGAGCAGCACGAACCCTGCCGGGTCGTAGGTACAACCTATGCCCGTAACCGACATATCGCCGAGAAGGAGAAAGATGCCTGCCACTACCGACACTTGCAGGGCAAAGCAAGGCAGTACGATTGCATAGAGAAAAAACTCCGGCAGATGGGCGTTTTTTACGAAACGCCAACACCGTTTCCACAGACTTGAATGGGCGGATGGAATATCTGTATTCTGTTTCATGAGGTGATTTAGTTTTTGGTTTCACATCGGATGTTTCACGGAGAGCGGACCACCAAAGGGGCGGACTGCCGGGAGAAGAGTACTTCGGGTTTTCCGCCGCCCATCGGATAACGCACCTTGAGGAGCGGACGGTCGGCAGCGGTGTCGGGGAGGTAGATGTACAGGGCGTCGGCTTCCGTGTAGGTCTTGTACCAGCGGTACATGAGGGGACTGTCGTCCGGCTCTACGGGTTTCGACAACTGCCGGATGTCTTCATCGGTGAGGAAGGACAGAAATTCCCGCCGCTCTACGAGGGAGTCGATGTATTCCTCCACGTGCTTGTCCAATTCGTTGCTCAGGGAGTCGGCGGCGGCGTCGGTGTAGCGGTCCATCAGGGCTGTGGCGCAACGGTCTATTGTCTCCCAATCGGGCTTCATGTCTGCCTTGACATACAGGCTGCCGATTCCTGCGCCGCTCAGGAAAGCGACATACGACACGACATCATCGCCGTAGCGGTCGTGAAAGCAGGTCATTGCTTCCAGATAATCGCCCTTGAACTCTACAGCAGCTTCGTATCCCTTCTTCACCCATTCGCGGTACAGCTCCTTGTAGTTCTTTGAGTTGGCGTCCTTCAGTTCGTCCTCCAGCCGGCGCCCCACTAACTCGCCTGCCGTTTCGTGGAAGTGCCGCAGCTCTTCTTCCGTAGGCTGGTAGTGCGGGCGGGCGGCAAGCTCCAGCGCTTGAGGCGTGATGCCGAGCGAGTCGCAGTTCTCTTCCTTATACGTGATGCACCATTCTCCGAAGCCCATGTGCGGATTCCGGTACCATTGCAGCAGTCCTTTGCCGCCGAACGCATATCCCCCTCTCCAGCTCATCGGCTTTTGTCCCTTTATCGGGATGATTTCCAGCTTGCCTATCTGCTTGTTATACTTCATGTCGTATTCGAGTATCACATCGCCGGGCGCAGACTTGAACAGTTTGAACTTCACGCCATCGAACTCGTATTCCTTTCCTTCGGGCAGCAGCGGGATGCGGATGTACTTCCAGCGCAGGGGCGGAAGCAGTTCCGCTTCGATGCTTCCTTCGATGTCGGCAGAGCGCGATTTGTTGGTGCGGAACGACAGAGAGAACTTCTTCTCTAGCGGGGACATGTAGAGCATGGCAGAGCCGAGCAATTTCAGCGTATCTCCTTCCGTGTTCCGCAGGCGGGACAAGAGGTTGAACCGCATGTTTCCGAACATCTTGATGGAGGCAATCTTCTGCTCGTAGGGATTGTCGGAGGAGAGGTTGTCCGGGATTTCGTCTGCTTGGTTCCAGTTCTCATCCGGGTCATATACTCCGTCAAGCGCCAGCCTGCCGGAAACCGCATAAGTCTCGTCCTCCCCCAGCCGGGCATGGGTCATCCAGTCTTTCAGGGGAGCCGGGTCGAACTCGCCTCCGGTTTCCTCCCACGGCAGGGGTTCGGTTCTTTCTTTCGCCTCCTTGCCTTCCGGAATGCCGGGCTTTATGTCGGTGAAAGCTTGATACCATTTGTACAAATACTTCAAGTTGTCTTTCTGTTCTTTGGTAAGTTCCGTTACGTTGGAGTTCCGCCCCGTCTGGCAGCTTCCCAATGCGGACACGCTCAATAGTGCCATAATGATAAGTGTTTTCAGTTTCATCTATTTTGTTATGTTTTTGAATAGTTTCTATTTTACTAATTTCCCATTTTTTAATTTTGGGAAGCTTTAATTCATTTGATATATTTTACCTCATCCGTTTCACTGTCGCATAGGAAACAGTCGGTCAATACCGTATTGTCCGGGATTACGATGTATTCTACGTTTTCCGGAGCGAAGAGTTTGAACACAAACTGTTTTTTCCAAAGACCGACTAATACTAAATCGTTTGGATTTTCATATTTTATTTCATTCTTCTGACAATACCATGATACTCTTGTGTAACAATGTATTATTCCGTGCTTCATTTTTGTCAGTCTTTGCTTAAATTCATCCGTACCGTATATATATCCCATATAAGCGTCTGTTACAAGGGATATACTGGGATATATCGGTTTTGGGAAACCTGCCGCCTTTCTGCGCAGGAAGTCTTTCTCGCGGTAGGGGTCGAACGCTTCGCCTTGCGGCAGCGGGCGATTCTTGTCCATATAGAGTACATAGAATGGCCACCAATCGGAATCATATTCTGCAAGAACAGGTATGGCTGCTTTAGTTCGCGGATGTAAAAAACAAAACCTAAATGCAAGGTTCATAGTACCTTTTGAATATCCCGGAATGACCTCCGAGAAAGGAACAGTACAACGAGGAAAGAACAGATGGCGTGGAAATGTTACAGTACCGTTCATCCTGTCCAGTACAAATCTACGCTTATGTGCAAATACTTGGCTGACCAGCAGAATAAATGGAGCTAAAATAAATGCTCCACTGAATGGAGGCCAGTAAATTTCACTGTACGGGTTGTCTATTTCTTTGCAGAACAAGAATAGCCCAGTGCATAAAATAGCTGCTCCGATACCTATCAGAAATCCGCGTATTTCAGAAGGTGTAGTGAAAATAAGAAATTGGTCATCTGCCCTTTCCACCTTGTAGAAATCGGCAATTTCAGTTGTCAATACGGCTGGGAACGGATATATGATATGTTTTACTTTTTCTCTTTTCCCACTCCATATTCTCATTGCTATTAATAAGAATATAGTTATAACTCCCAATAGTGCCAAAAAAATTGTTCCTGATATAAACACTATTAATAGTTTTCCCCATAAATATTCAAAAAACAGGAATTTCCGGGCAGGGTAATGTTTGATAAGATAATCTATTCCGGAAAGACATATTCCAGAAATTGGAAATGTGCATAATAGAACTAAGATTCCGGCTATAATTCTGATTGTAGAGGGTCTGTTAATGTCTGTTTTTGGTTCCATATCTCTTTCCGTTTTCATTCTACATCTACATTTATGTACAAATTGTTCAAAAATCAAAAGAGTTGTGGCGGTAAGATGTATGTGTACGGTGAATCTTATGCCCTACGATGTATTTAGCACCGCAGTATTTACATTCATGACGCGCTTCCTTCAGTCCTTCGGAGAATTCAGTAGGAGATTTCACCACAGTGTATGCTTCTTTCCGGTGTAAGGTGATACCTTGGCAATCCGGACAATATTCATAGAGACCTGTTGCAAGAGGGATGCGCACTTTCACCTTTTCTCCGCAGTCGGTGCAGGTGTACACATGGATGCAGACGGTTTGCAGATTGAGTTCCATTCGTTCCTGTGGGGTGAAGAGCCGGGCATCTTTCTTTATCTCCTGTGCCGACATCTCGCGCAGGGGCTCTTTTCCGCATTTCGGGCAAGTGCGGCTCTGGCTGAGTATCTGTTTGCGTAATCTCAGTCTGTACCATAGCATCACAGCTGCAATGGCAGGCCATACGGGAACCAGCCACAGCAGACCGATGAGGGTGCGCCAGGCAAATGCCTGCTCCGTGAGTTGCTGTTCCAAAGCAGTGGATGCCGTTTTGCCTTTGGGTTGCAGGTAATTTTTCAGTCCTTTCCATGTCAGCCAGTTGAGGAGAAGAAGGGAAAGAAGGGAAAGGCTTCCCAATATAAGCAAAGGTAGTGTGGTCATTGTTTGCCTCCTTTCTCGTTGGTTTCTTCGATGCGTCTGTAAGAACGCTCTATGTCTTCTAAAATGTATGCGTCCAGCTTACTGCCGTTGAACTTGAACAGGAAGGCCAGAAGTCCCATATATCCGAAGGTGAACAGGGCAGCACTCAGTACCAGCATCGCCACGTCGCTGAACGCTGCTTCGGAAAACAACCAAGTGAAAAGTGTCATCCCTGAAAGGCTGATGCACAGGGTGGATGCAGCCAGCAGGGCGAGTGTAAGGAATGGGATGAGCATCATTCCTATGAGGCTCCGCCACATTTCTTTGCAGAACTTGGGGTGATGACCGGTGAGGGCAAACCCGAAGAGGGAGCAGCCTGCAGCGGTGAACAGCACAACGAACAGTCCGAAAAATGCCCATGCCACCCACTCCTGCCAGGATCCTGCGGCAAGCATTCCGCCGAGGTCTGTCCAACGGTTGTTTTCATCACATACGATTTGCCATAAGTAATACAGCACAGAGATGAAGCCTGCTGTGGAGAGGATGACGAGAACGGACGGCAGGCAGCCTGTCGGCTTTTTGCGGTACTGGCGTATCCGCAACAGTATCAGCATGGAGAACAGCAGCTGGACAGCTATAAGGATATAGAGCCCCGAACCGGTCATTGTTTGTTGTTCCATAGGCATGTGTTTTTAATGGCTTGTTGCCGATTGGTGATGTGGCAAATATAGAGAATGATTCTTTAGTATGCTTATAGATGGATTTATTTTCACCGGAATGTGTTGTAGAATATGTTTGAACTTGCTTTCTCGCGGTGTTCTCGTATCCCACATTTTTGTCATTTTCATGTGATTTAAAATTAGCTTATTATAGCCTGTTTCTTATTTCTTGAACATTTTTCTCTCCAATTTTTGCAACTCCATTGTTGCCTCAATGTAAGGGCCATCTACTTTGATGAGTAAATCTTCAAATTCTTTTTTTGCCCGGAAGAGCTTTACGACATCCTCGCCTTCCATGAACAGTCCGATATATTCGTCATCTGGTTTCCAAAGATACACGGGTATGTCCTTGCCCTTTGATACCATCGAGTTTATCAGAATCTTTTTAAGTTCGTCTTTACCTGTTTCTGCTTTCTGCAGGGCAGGTTTACCATATTTCTGCCTGGCAGTTTCTACCAGTTTTTCGAAGCCTGTTTTATTCATCTTCGTTTCGCAGGCCATCGATATTAATTTGCTTTGTGCATTGGTTATCAAATTCAGTTTTCCAAAATCGGTATCACAAAAAGTTGTTTTCTTGGTAGCAAGACTGTCCATACTTATATAATATACTAAAATCGGATATTTCTCAGTCCGCGAAACATACATGTCTTTTGTGTATTTCACATAGCGATAGTTTACTTCTTTGCGGGTCTCTTTGGGATTATCGAAATCAATATATGGAGAGCAAAAACGTTCCACATCGATGTCATAGTCCGGGTTATCCATGTTGATAATCTGGTTGTCTGATTGTGCATGGGCTGTTGCGCCGGATAAACATAAAAATGCTGTCAATCCAATGATGATAAGTGTTTTAATTTTCATATTCGTTCATTTTATAATAAATGGTCAGCTCCTGTTTCTCCGGATATTAACCGGTGTATCACCGAGATTCCGCTTGCAGAAATCAGACAGGTAAGACTGGTTCGCAAACCCGCATTGTTCGGCAATCTCCGATAAGGGAAGGTGTGTAGTCCTCAACAGTTTCAGCACCTGCTCGGCACGTTTTTGCCGAAGCCACTGGGCTACAGGACAGTTAAACAATCTCAGGAATGTCCGACGGAAGGTAACGGTACTGTTTGCTCCGCATAGTTCCGCCAGTTCTTCTGCTGTCTTCGCTTCAGTATGGCATTCCATCACTTTCTGAATGAAAGAATGGTCGGTATGGATACCGAGCAGTTCTTCCGCTTGCAAAACGACTTTACGGTTGATATGTTCGTAGGAGGCATCGAGCAGTTTGAATGATACCTCAATGCCTTCTGCCGGCTCGGAAGTGGAAGGCATTCCGCATTGTATTCTCGCTTCGCGGAAGTAGTAGAGCATTCTGTGGTAGATGGCTTCCAGATGTTCTTCACGATGCCTTTGCAGCAACCGGCATAAGGTCAGTAACTCTTCTACGCAGCAATAATGCGTGTACCATATTTGCAAACGCATGACATAACGGGTGGATTCTGCTTCACCGGCAGTCATGAACAGCTCCAGCCATCTCTCAAAGTCCGGCTGTTCATGGCTAATTGCTTCGGGAAGCCCGTTCATCCATCCGGCAATCATATTCATGAATTCCATGTCCGATGCAAAGGGACGCAGTTGCCGCTCTCTTCTCTCCTCCGGCATATCCTTGGATATGGTCACACAAAGCATACGCAGACGTGCTTCCCGGAAATCGTCCGGTTGCAGGCATGAAAGGAGATGACCGTTTATTGAAAAGTCTTTGTCCATAGCAGAGAAAATTTATCGGTTTTCAAACCTGAGGGCCACCGTCATGCGGAATGCCACGGGTTTTCCGTTTTGGGTGGCAGGTATAAACTCGGGAAGCCGTTGAATGGTATATAGTGCTGCAACTTCCAGTTCGGACGATGTGGTCTCCCGGTTTTCCACCTTGGCATCCTTCGCTTTGCCGTCCTTTCCCACTGTGAAGGATACACTTACATTCCCTTCGGCATTTCCCTGGTTTCCGAGGCCGGTATTATAGGCCATCCAATGGCGCACGGCAAGCCTGAAATCCGGGAATTTCGCGAACGGTCCTTCCTTGAACTTGGGAAGTTCTCCGTCCGGAATGTTCATATATCCCTTGGCGGTGTCCGGGACAAGGTCTTCCTCTGTAAACAGCTCGCCGGTGTCGTATATGCCTGCTGCCGGATTGATTTCCATGCTCCTGACATCGGATAAGAGGTCATTGAAATACATCCAGTCTCCAAACACGATGCAGTCGATAAACGGGTCATATTTCGTCTTTGTCACCGTCAGGCGCACTTCGTACCAGGTATGAGGTTGGCTGCCTCCGCCGACAATTTTCCGTTCTCCCTTTTCGTTCTCTTCAAGGTAAATTACGGCATCAAGGTGTTCTGGGACCGGCTTGCATACATACAGTTGGATAGTCCTGTCATTCATGTACCACCCGAAATTCCGTTCTCCGAAATATTCTTCTGTCATATAGCATTTCTGACCGTATTTTTCCGCCAGAGCATATAAAAGCGAATCCACTGCTGCCGTTCCGTCCAGCCTTCCCTGTGCCAGAATGCCGATAAGTTTTCCTGATTTGTCCGCCAGCATACCGGTATAAGGGAATTCAAAGTTCCCGAAGCGGGCAAGCACTTCTCCGTAGTTCGTTTCTATCGAGCTGTATTGATAAATGACCGCCTTTTTGCCTTTCTTGGTTTTGCATATCTTTTTCTCCTTATCGAAATAGCGGAATGATTTGTCAGGATACCCGTCGTATGGCTTTGCCTTGGAATAATACTTGTCCACCTTCATTCCGAACACCACATTTTCCAAATCGTATGCACCCTCACCCCAGTATTGAGGCTGTGCGGCACTGATGTCGCAAAAGAAACTCAAGATTCCCATGATAAAAATAGTTTTCATGATTTGCATGTTTTTGTTAATATTGATATACTGTATTAGAAACGGCTGGATGAACCTCCGCCTCCGGACGATCCTCCTCCGAAACTGCCTCCGCCACCGCCTGAGCCTCCCGAACGTCTGGAAGAGGTGTTGATTTTCGGTATTGTATAGCCTACCATGTATTCGGCATCGCAATGCATACATCGATGGCGAGCCTCCATCAGTCCTTCTGATGAAGTGGTGGCTTTAATAATAGTCCGATATTTTTCTTCCTTGTGCAGCGTCATGTGCCCGCAGGAGGGGCAGCATTCATAGCCGTCCTTTTCAAGCGGTATCCGGATTTTCACCTCTTCGCTGCAAGCGGAGCACCGGTAGATGCGGATGTATGCCGTCTTCAGTTCTGTTTCTTTGCGTTCGCTTTCAGTCAGCCGTTTCGTATCCTGTATCAACTCGTGCAAAGGAATCTCCCGGAGGGTTTCCCGGTTGCATTTCGGGCATGTCCGGCTGCGCCTGAGGGTCTTTTGTTTCTGTCTGCCGAAATACCAGCAGGCAATACCCAGCATGGCGGGCCACACCGGCACTAGCCAGCACAGTCCGAGCAGGGTGCGTACAGTAAAGGGTTTTCGGGTCGCCAGCAAGGTCAGTGCGGCTTCCGTCCCTTCGTCTTTGGGCGTCATCCTGTGTACCGCCGATTTCCAGACAAACCAGTTTATAAGTATCAGCATCAGGGCAAACACGATAAAGACCAGGGAAGGGGTGGTACGCCGGAACTTTTTTATCCATGCTTCCGGCGGTGCTGCCTGATAGTCACTTCCGTACAGAACTGCCGCCACCGCCTTGACACCTTCAAGCATTCCTGTATTCCAGTCATTTTCCCGAAGATGCGGCACCATGGTTTCCATCTGTATTCTTTTGCAAATGGCATCCGGCAATACTTCTTCCAGGCCATACCCGGTCTTGAAGGTGATATCCCGTATATCCCGGGTCAGCAGAATCAGCAGTCCGTTGTCATCTTCCGCCTTGCCGACACCCCACCGGTTGAACAGCGTAACGGCAAATTCATGCGGTTCCTCTTCTCCGATGCTGTTCAAGGCGACAACTGCCACTTCTATGGTCAGTGAGTCCTCCAGTTGTTGCAATATATCGTTGATTTTATTCTTCGTTTCACTGTCCAATATATGGTCAGGGTCGGATACCCAATTGTCCGCATCGTATGTCTTGGGATTAGGTACATCATCGACCGTTCCCCATGCCATCGGGCAGAAACCCACCAGAACGGCTATGCAGATTATAAGTTTTCGTATCATATAGTGCCTCCTTTCTCATGGTTATTCATATCGACCGGTCTGAAAGAACGTCTGCTGTCCTTTTCATCGTATTTTTTTAATTTCTCGCTGTTCATTTCCAACAGGTAAACGACGAATCCGGAAAATCCAAGCAGGCACATCACACTGAAAAATAAGAGCAGAAGCATCCAGCCCCAGCCGATATCGTCAAACATGGGTGAGGCAAACCTCATGCAGATAATATAGGCAAACCCAAATGCCGCAACCAATATTCCCAATGCCATGACGGGAAACAGCAGGATTATTGCCAGTGTTTTCCATATCAGTTTGCAGAATTTGGGGTGACGGCCTGTGACAGCATAGCCAACTAAAGAGCAAGCGGTGGCAGGTACTAGTATCATTATCAGGCAGATAAATCCAGCCATCAGCCATTCCACAGGAGAAGCGGCGGCGAGCGACCCTCTGCTCTCTGCAAAGATATTGGCAAACAGTCCTTCATTGATGATAAGATGCCCCAGACTGAACAGTACGGTGGTCAGAGCAAATACAATCATGAAAATAAAACCCGCTGCCAGACAGCCTGACGGCTCTTTGGAGTCCTGCTTCCTTCTCCAGATAATCAGTCCGGTTATCAGAATCTGTAGTACAATCAGGATATATCCTTCCATAGGCTCGGTCACTTAAAAATGACGGGGAGAGTGGTGACAAAGGAGATCGCTTTTCCCTTCCATTTTGCCGGGACATACTTTATGCCGTAGAGGCAGTCGCACACCGCTTTTTCCAATAGCGGATGGGGGTCTCCGTTTATTTTTACGTTGCTGGCAACTCCGTCGGTTCCGATGGTTATTTCCGCCGTCATTCTTCCTGTAATTCCTTGCTCGACTGCCTCTTCCGGCCTCCTGAGCAATTGTGCCAAGATTATGTTCCATTCGTCCGGCATTCCTGTCTGCGGGTTGATGGGCTTGGCTGGCTGGAAATCAGGACTGAAATAATCCACTTCCTCCATTTCTTCCGGTTCGGTCTGCTTTGTATTGTCCGGTGATTTTTCTGTGCACAACCATTCGATAAGTTCGTTGCATCGCTCGCGGTTGATTATTAACCGCGATGCTTCGCCTTCCGATGGGGCAAATACGGTTATCTCGGCAATTTCCCGTCTCTTTTCGTCCGGCATGTAGAGCAATAGACTATCCCCCTGCAAGGCTGTCCTGTAGTGTTTTCCCATCATTCCGGCAGCGTCTGTATCGTCATTTTCCTCTGAAGCTTCATCTTCCATAAAGTGTTTCAAGGTCTCTTCCAGGTTGTTCAGGTCGATGCCTTCTTCTTTCAACCACTCTTCAAACGTGATTTTCCTTGTACTATTTTTCAGAATCTTGTCCAAATCTCCTGTTGTAGATGTTGAAGAGGACGGCTCGTACCAGTTCCCGTCCCTGTGATAAAGGCGCTTCATGCCTTTCAGTTTGTCGAGAGTCTCTGCGTCTGCGGAGATGATGAAGCCGTTGCTGTCAACCTTTTCTATGGAAAAAGTCTTGTTGCCCCAAGTCACCTGCACCGGTTTGTCTCCAAAATCCTTTATGGGTACTGTGATGCGGTCGTATTTCTCAGGCATATAGAAAGACAAGGAGATGTGTCCGCCTGCAATTTCCTGATAAGGGACAGTCAGCGGTATCTGCAATCCGAACCATATATTCAACATGTCTTTGTTTTGGGCATAGTCGCCGCCCTCAAGCAGATAGATATCTTCATCCGGGTGTATATAGACCGGTTTGCCCTGTTTATCCGCCAGATGAAGCTGCAAATCAGTCTCCAGGTCGAAGAAAAGTTCTTTGCAGAACCCCGTGAAGTTCCCGTTCTCATCCTCGTGATAATACTTTTCCCACAGGCCGGATCCTTGTCGACCACCGAAATATGAAGATACATCTTCGTCTTTGCCCCTTAGCATAAGGTTGAAAAAGATAGGAGAATCCTTGTTCGGCTCTATGAATGCCTTGTCAAAGCACATGAACAGTCTTGACAGGCTCTTTTTAAAGCTCTTGTGTTTGAATTTGTCCGCCCATTTTTCCCAAGGGAGCCTATCCTGTTTGAACTCTTGGCTTTCTGTCAATGAATCAAGTTCGCCGAATGCCGCTCCTGTCTCTAACTGATAGAGCGCTTCAAGTCCTTCCATGGTCTTTTTTTTCTCTTCTTCTGTCATTTTCGTCTTGTTTTGTGCCCATGCTCCCAGTACGAAACATGCTAGCAGGACGGTTGATAATAATCTTTTCATGGTGAATGGTGATATTGTGTTTTCATTAGAATAATACAGGAATAATGGCAACGGATGCGACGCATTTTCCGTCATATTTTGCCGGCATGAACCGCATGCGGTAGATGCAATCCGTTACAATTTCGCTCAAAGCCGGATGCGGCGAACTTGTAATTTCCACTTTGCTGACAGCACCATCTGCCTCAATTACCACCGTAGCCATCACCTTACCCGTAATGTTCTGCCCGGCAACTTCTTGTGGGAGTGTAAGCATCTGCGACAGTTCGGCACTTAATTCACTTTGAGAGCCAGTTTCTATATTAAGCGGAATGGCAGGCTGGAATCCGGTTTCGGACAAGTCTATTGTCTCCGTATCTTTTTCATATAAATGCCAGTCAATGGCATTGCGCCCCTTGGTCAGTGTCCGGGCATATTCGACACCCATTTTCAAATGTCCCTCCAGATAATCCCTGAAACCTTCAAGCACCCGGTCCTTATCAAGCCGCAATCCGCTGGCCGTTTGTTTTTCAGGAATATCCCACTCGGCACCGGCCCTGTATATTTCAACGGCATCCATTCCGTTCATAAAGACATAACCATAAACTACATTTTGTCTGTATGCTTTGTTCAATTCTGCTTTGATGGCTTTGTTCATAAGACATATCGAGTCGCAGTCCTGACACAGAATCGCATTTTTAAAACGTTCCGTTATATCCATGGCACTCCTCAGTCCGTCTCCAAAAGCGGCCATGATGGCAGGACTGTTACCCCGGGAAAGTAGCATTGCATCAAACTCCTCTCTGTGAGTTTCTCCTATAAACCACTTATATTCCATAATCCAGCCAGCCTGTGCTACTCCCACTGCATACGAAATCATATCATTAGGTGCCAGCAAGGCATTCCGTTCGTCGGGTGTAAGCTTCATGTTGTCTTTCAGTTTGTGGATGCCGTCCGGGGCCGCAGGAGAATCAAATTTTGCAATTGCCGAAGCCAGGGCTTCTGATTGGGTGATGTCATTGCTTGCTGTGGCGGTATCTATCCACTCTGGAAGAATAAGGGCATCGTCGGCATGCTCTTGACACAGGAAATAAGGTCTGTTGTGATTTGCGATGTCGTAATAGCGTTCTTTCTCTCCATCGAAAAAAGAAAACCATTTATCAGATAAGGTGTAATAGTGCCGGGATATCTCATTTTCAGAAGCGATATGCTTCCTTACCTGTTTCAGCACATCGGAAATTGCGGCATCGATATAATCCAGTTCCGGATAAGGATTTGTTGAGTATGCTCCCATAAGGGCTCCGTTGCGGAAGCAGATCCTTTCCATTCCGGTACTCTCTGCAATGCCCCGCAATTGTTTCCGGAGAGAGGAATAGTCTTTTAGAACGATTTCTTTCCAATGCTTTACGCCAAAGTCATAGCCGGCGTGGATATACGGGGCGTACTCTTTCCTGTAAGTTTTCACCTTGACGGATTTTCGGGCGAGCCTATCATAGGCGGTGATATAGCATAAACTGTACACGATAGGATCCAGTACATCAATTTTGTCTCCCGGTTGTGGGAATTGTACCTTGGATGCCGCTTTCTTTTCAGTCGCCATATTCCATACCGTATCCTTTGTCACCTTTATATCAGGCTCCTCTTCGGTTATCCGGTTCGTATTCTGAGCTCCGGCTGACAATACCATGCCTGAGAACAATGCTATGAATGCTGTTTTTTTCATAGCAGATTTTACAGGATAAGACACCTTGATATCATTCCAAAGGTGATTGTATAATTTATATATTGCGAGAATCTGATTATTCAGGATAGAGAATGGAAAAGAGAAGTAGGAAAACACTTGGTTAGCAAAGGTACAGTTCGGCAAACGCAAAATAGTGAAAAGCCATCCTTTCATGGCTATATATCCGACCGATGCCTTTTGCCGGTAATAAGAGCCGGGATTCGTCAGATAATTTTTCTTCTCCCAATCACAGAGATTGGGGATAAAGCCGGTTTTGACTTTCGGTGGAGGACTCTCACCCCAAGCGTTTTTTATTATAGCAATTACGTTTTTCATAATCTTATCCGTTTTTTCTGCGTAAAAATAGCTATATTCTATATATGAGAGTTATGAATGCTGATAAATTTTACGGATTTCTGTTCATATCCGTCAATTATCCAACACACATGGATTCCCTTATTGAAAATTGACATTCGGACTGTTCCGATTTTCGCCATCGGACTTGAATGCCACACTATCTGACAAGAAAGTGTGGAGCCGGTTTACTTATTTGTATTAGAGGTTCTGGTAAAACCCGGAAGCAAATAAATGAAAACAGTACCCCACACCTATATCGCATGTCATTCGCATACGGATACATGTGACAAGTGTTACTGCTCAGCCCTGCTTCCATTTTGAAATTTACCAGATTTCTAATACAAGGTGTTAGCGAAACACATCAGCTATATATGTCAGTCGCTTGCACGACTGTACAAAGATAGAAAATGTTTTCGGATAAGCAGCATCGGGGTACTGTTATTTTGCAAAAATACAAGTGAAGCATAAAAAATCCTATACAATTTCTGATTTAAATATCGGAAAACTGTTCACTTTCTGTTTTTTTTTACCTGATGAATAATTTTCTTTAATTTATGATACACAGATATGCTCCGGAGTCGCATCAATATATCAATTTGCTAATGAAATATTACAGACTTATTTCTTTACTATTTTTCTTTGATAAGGAAATCCACCTTCAAGGGTACATCGTAAAATCTTTTGTGGTCGTAGAAATGCAGGTATATTGAATCCCATTCAAAAAAATTATCTATTCCATCCGAATATCATTCCCATAAGGCATAGTACAAAAAATGTATATGTTGCCATAGTTTCGGTGCGTGTTTTTTGTACTTGTGTATCAGTAAAGTATCTTTTTATACAAATACAATGTTAATAAACATGTTTTCGTCTTTTTTTATTTTCACATACTGATAGATATTTTTTTCGTTTTATATTTGTAATGTTCGTTAGTAGGATATGGCAATATTGCTTCAATAATTTCGGACGAGTGAATAAATCCATTGATTCTTTAACCAATTTATGCTTATATGAACAAATTACTCCTTTTTTTCATAATCATATTCTGTTTTGGTTGTGTATCTGACAGAAACATAGTGTCTGTCAGGCAGGTGGAAAGCGACAGTTATGTTGTGTTGAGAATGCGTAATGACAGAGCGCACATCCACAGCATACTGTACCCGGTATCTTTTGAATTCAGGAAGAATGTCAAAAAAAATCTATTTTATTGTGAAAACTCGTACTTTGCGAAGAATGATGAGCTGTGCCCCGGAACAGCAGGATGTTACCTGAAGCCGTATGACGGGGACGAGAATCTGAAATCATCGTACAAAAAATTCTGCGGAACCATAAAGTATGTCGTTGACAAGGACGATACCTTGAAAAATATTATGTCGGAATACTACCGGGTTATGCTCGAAGAGAAGAAGGATACGATATACATACCGCTGGAGATATTTAAGGAAAAGCACGGTGAACTGATAAGGGAGTATCTTGACGGAGACTCGATATACCTGCATTTCCACGACCACAAAAGATTCTACGATATACCCTTGAAAATGGAATTCCTTGAATTTGAAGGAATGGGAAAATAATGGAGATATGAATCTGGAAAATCTTATATCGTATAAAAATCAATTCGCATGAAAATCTTATATGTTTCTACATTGATGCTTCTTGCCGGTTGTATGTCCGGAAAAGACATTGTAGCAGTTCGACAGGTGAAAAGACCAGACAAAGCCGTAATCCTCAGATTATGCGATGATAAAACAGCTATCCACAGCCTGCTGTATCCGTTGTCCTATGAAATGAAAAAAAACAAGGATATGGACATTCGTTATCTTGACAATACATTCATGTTTCATGACATAAGACTCAGTTCCGGAACCGGAGGATGCTATCTGGCACCTCAAGACGGCAATAAGAATCTATCTCAATCGTACAAGAACTTTGACGGAGTCATAAAATACATTATAGAAGATAACGGTGCAATAAAGGAACGGCTGGATAAATATTATAAGAAAATGCTTTCAGAAAGGAAAGATACTGCCCATATACCACTGGAATATTTTGATGACAAATTTAATGATGTGATAAAGAACTTCTTTGACGGAGATTCGATATGTCTGCATTTCAGAAAAAGTAAAGAGTTGTATAACATACCACTAAAGGTCTCCTTCGGCCAGAAGCTCCTATCGACAGAATAATAGAATACAAAAAAAATAACAAAATAATGATGAAGACAACTTACATGAAATATATAGGATATGCAATAACGGCAGTAGTCCTGCTGTTGTATGGGTGTGTTTCGGAAAGGGATACAGTGTCAGTAAGACAGGTTGTGAGTGAAAGGCCTATAATATTGAGAATAAAAAAAGACAAGACTACTGTTTTCAGCCTATCATATCCTGTAACTTTTATGTTCAAGAAGAACGACAGAAAAGACATTTGTTATGCAGAGAACTCTTATTCATTTCGTAACAAGGAACTTAGTTCAGGTACAGCAGCCTGCTACCTGGTACCAAATGATGAAGACAATTATCTGACTTCATCATACAGAGCATTTGATGGTTCTATACTATATATCATTGACAAAAATGATATCATACAAAAATGTTTGTCAGGATACTATAACAGAATGGTCAGTGAAAAGAAAGATACTATGCATGTTTCACTGAAATATTTCAACAACAACTTTAGAAATATAATAGATAATTTTTTTGAAGGGGATTCAATGTGCCTGCATTTCAGAAAAAGTAAAGAGTGGCATGATATTCCACTGAAGGTTTCCTTCAGACAGAAACTCCTATCGACAGAATAATAGAATACAAAAAAACAATAACAAAATAATGATGAAAACAACTCACATGAAATATATGGGATATGCAATAGCGGCAGCAGTCCTGCTGTTGTACGGGTGTGTTTCGGAAAGGGATACAGTGTCGGTAAGGCAGGTGGAAAGCAAAGCCTTCATAGTATTAAGGGCAGGAGAAGGAAGGAAAAATATATTCAGCCTGAAATATCCGCTTGCCTTTGAATTCAGAAAGAATGTCCGCAGAAAAATATATTATTTTGATAGTTCGTACTTTGCGAAGAATGATGAACTGTGTCCCGGAACCGGTGAGTGCAGAATCGAGGCAAATGACAATGACGAATATCTGACTGATAAATACAAAAAATTCGAGGGAAACGTATTATATACAATTGAAGGAAACGATACAATGCAAAGAACCTTATCAGAGTATTGCCGGGCTATGCTTGAAGAGAAAAAGGATACGATACACATACCGCTGGAGATATTTAAGGAAAAGCACGGTGAGCTGATAAGGGAGTATCTTGACGGAGACTCGATATACCTGCATTTCCACGACCACAAAAGATTTTACGATGTACTCTTGAAGGTGGATTTCCTTATCAAAGAAAAATAGTAAAGATATAAGTCTGTAATATTTCATTAGCAAATTGATATATTGATGCGACTCCGGAGCATATCTTGGGGTAAACGGTTTGGCGGCGGTAGCCGTTAAACCGTTTGGTTTTCGTTTAACGAAAACACAACTTGCTGTCCGCAGGAGCGGACCACGTTTATCCAATAATTATTGTGTACAAGCCCGTTGTATGGCTATTCTCCTGCGATTTACGGGACATTTCCATCAGATATTTACCAGCAGCTCACCCCATTAAAAGGTAGATGTCTTGCCATAACCATGTGACTTACGCCCATAGTTCAGGAATAAGGGGACGCATATACGAGAAATCTGCCCTTTCCATACCCTATTCTCCGTTAATGGATTATTATTTCTACACATTTGCAAATGAAGAACGGGCATATAGCCGTGTACGACTTATGGTTTTTCTTCATTGTCTCCATTGATGAATTGATATTTCTACACTTCTGCAAATGGGAAATGGACATGTAACTGTATACGCCTTATTGTTTTTTCATCGTCTCCATTAACGGATTGCTACTTATACACATCTGCAAATGGAGAATTTAATATATCTGTATCCGAAAGGGTGCGTGTTCCCTTCGTCTCCGACTATCCTTATTTTAATATCCGGCTATATTGCTATTCTGTGATAGCATTATCAGGATAGCGCATCATACGGCTATATACCAATATGGCTACACTATAGTCTGAAAAGGTGATGTCCTTCGTTTTGCGGGATTCGATGAACTGCCTGAGATTGAGCTGTGTGGTTTTCGACTGGCGGTAGGTGGAGTTAATCTCCTTGGAGCAGTTCCTAAGACGTTCGCGTTCCACCTCTTCGGCTTACAAGAGGTATTCCGACACGGAATTGGCATCTGATACAGTGGTCTTGAGCAGTTCGACCGTAACCACTCCCTGGTTCCTCAGCAGGTTCCCATATGCCTCTTCCTGTCGGTTACGGAGGGTGGTAAGGCGGGGGTTTTCTTTGACCGTTGAAAAAATCCGTTTCCGTGAAAAAAGAAAATGGATTCAAGATAAAAACTATTTAAACCAAGAAACTTTATCGGGGAAATTTTTTCTGTAGAAATTTGCTAACGTCAAGAATATCAACTACTTTTGTAACTGAAGAGTTATTTGAGGTTATGCAGAAAAGCGCAAGTAAGCGATGGATTTTCGTCACCTAATCGTTACCTGCCTATTTTCTAAGCTCCGATTACCTTTTGACAATCAAAAGGTTAAAGAAAACTACGCTATTTTTTTGAAAAAATTGTACGAACTTTCAAGCAAAATTGCTGATGTTTCTACTAATTCTTCAGCAATTTTTTCAAAAGACAACCTGATATTATTTTAAGGGCGTCATATGAACATTCAGACAGGTGTGAAGTTCGTTTTGCAATCTTTCCCGCACCTCATCCATAGCGACCTCATGACCAAGTTCTCTGGAAATGGAAGTCACACCTTTATTTATAAAGCCGCACGGATGAATATAACTGAAATAGCGTAAATCCGTATTCACGTTAAGTGCAAGTCCGTGCATCGTAATAAAATGGCTGCTGCGTACACCTATTGCACAGATTTTGCGTTCGTTCTTTGTTCCTGTGTCGAGCCACACACCGGTTGCCCCGGCTACCCTGCCCGACTCTATACCGTATGACGCACAAACTCTGATGACCGCTTCTTCCAATGCATGGATATAATCTTTCAGTCCCAACCGGAAATCTTCGAGATTCAGTATCGGGTAACAGACCAGCTGTCCCGGACCGTGGTAAGTGATATCTCCTCCGCGGTCTATATGGAATAGTTCCGCCCCAATCTGCTTCAGTTGCTCTTCACGCAGAAGCATATTGGTTTCTTTACCATGTCTGCCCAAAGTATAGACATGAGGATGCTCACAAAATATCAGACGGTTTTCACAGGTTTCGCCACTGCCACGCTGATGCACCAGTTTATCGAATAATTCTTGCTGTCGGCTCCATGCCTCACGATAGGGAATCGTTCCCCAATATTCTGTTTTCATAGCTGCTTCGTTAATGAACATTGTTCCTTTTCGGACAAACTTACATATTTTTTTATTTCCTGCCTTCCGGTTATCCGAAAATCTTTATCAAAACGACAGAAAGAACGTTCTTTTTTCATGTTTTATTCGAGAACTTGTGTTATATTTGTCGTATGAGAATGCAAAAATCAACAGACTAAAAAATAGTATCATGAAATCAACCAGAATTTTACTGCCGTCACTCATATTCGGCATTGCGGGCGGGTTTGCACTTACAGGATGTATCGAACAGAAACAAACAGCTGCTGCCGAACCAGACATGCTGCAAAAAGACACAACAGTGTACTTGCAGGAAGGAAAGGAAACTCCGTCATGCAAAATCAGCATCAGTTATGCTTATCTGAAACCGGCATCGGAGAAAGATTCCATATCACGGCTTATCAATGAAAAAATACAGGAAGAAGCTTTCGGCAAACAATATGTCAAACTGACTCCCGAAGGACTTGTATCGGCACTGGCTAATGATTTCATTAAAAATTATAATACGGATGTCAAAGAATTGTTTGAAGCTGATATGCATAACGGCATGAAGGCCGAAGATGTTCCGGCATGGTATAATTATGAATATCAGATAAAGACTGCACTGGAAGCCGGAAAAGACAGTACCGTATGGAATTATTCTGTCGTAAACTTCCAGTATACCGGAGGAGCACATCCCAATACGCTTGCCAAATATATGAATATCAATGCTCAGACCGGTAAGCTTATTACTGCCGATGATGTATTCCGCAAGGAAGATAATGCAAAAATCTGCTCACTGATCATGAAGGAACTGATAAAGGAAGTCAACAAAAAAATGGAGACCGATACCATTTCTAGCATAGAAGGGCTTCAGTCGGTAGGAATATTGCTGGATACGGATATTTATATTCCGGAGAACTTTATGCTGGGCAAAGACGGGGTCACATTCTATTATAACCGTTATGAAATAGCTCCTTATTCGGCAGGTGACTTCAGCCTGACCGTTCCCTACGATGACATTAATGTTTACTTAAAATAACCATTTGCATACATGGATATTATACTGAAATATTTTCCTGATTTAACCGAAACGCAAAAAGAACAGTTTGGCGCGCTGTACGACTTGTACACTGACTGGAACAGCAAAATCAATGTCATATCACGCAAGGATATCACAAACTTGTACGAACATCATGTGCTTCACTCGCTGGGCATTGCCAAGTTTATCCAGTTCAAGCCGGGAACACGTATCATGGACCTGGGCACGGGAGGTGGTTTTCCGGGCATACCGCTTGCCATTTTATTCCCCGACTCAACGTTTCATCTGGTAGACAGCATCGGAAAGAAAGTCAGGGTTGCAACCGAAATTGCCAATGCCATCGGACTGAAAAACGTTACGACACGCCACTGCCGCGCTGAAGAGGAAAAACAAATGTTCGACTTTGTAGTGAGCCGTGCTGTAATGCCACTGACCGATCTGTTGAAGATTATCCGCAAGAACATCAGCAAGGAACAGCATAACGCATTTCCCAACGGACTGGTTTGTCTGAAGGGAGGAGAACTTGAAAAAGAGGTTTTTCCGGTAAAGCATCAGACAATGGTAACCGAACTGAAAGATTTCTTCTCGGAAGAGTTTTTTGAAACGAAGAAGGTAGTATATGTCACTGTAAACAACTGATTAACACATAAGGACAAATGAAAATAAAACGCTTCGAATTTAATATGTTTCCCGTAAACTGTTACGTTATTTCCGACGAAACAGGGGAAGCTGCAATCATAGATGCCGGCTGTTTTTTTCCGGAAGAGCAACAGATGCTGAAACAGTATATTGCCGACAACAAGTTGACAGTAAAGCATTTGCTGAATACTCATCTGCATCTGGACCACGTTTTTGGCAATCCTTTCATTCTGCGTGAATTTGGATTGAAAGCCGAAGCGTGCCAACTCGACGAGTTTCTGCTGGCAAAATTGCCCGACCAGTGCCGCATGTTCGGCTTCAGCCCGAATGAAGCCCCGGTAGGACTGGGACACTACATCGAAGACGGAGAAATAATACGCTTCGGACATACGGAATTACAAGCCATACATGTTCCGGGACATTCACCCGGAGGCATGGTATATTACTGTAAGGCAGATGCTTGCCTGTTCAGCGGTGACGTACTGTTTCAGGGAAGCATAGGACGTGCCGATTTGGAAGGAGGAGATTTCAACGAACTGATAGAACAGATTTCGTGCCGGTTGCTGACTCTGCCGGATGAAACACTGGTGTATCCGGGACACGGAGAACCGACTAGTATCGGAAAAGAAAAAATGGAAAATCCGTTCTTCAAATAGAAACATTATCCTGAATAACATAAAAAACGTACCGGCATTTTACTACAAATGCGGTACGTTTTCGAACCTGAATACTTTTACCTTTATTAATACCTTAAAATCATGAAAACAGATGTTTTTGCCAATCGCCATATTGGCATTACCGAGAACGATCTTCCCAAAATGCTGGAAAGAATAGGAGTAAAGACATTAGACGAATTGATTGATAAGACCATTCCTGAGAAAATCCGGCTAAAAGCTCAGTTGAATCTGCCTCCTGCCATGACAGAACGGAAGTTTGCCGAACATATCGGGAAACTGGCTTCTATGAACAAGATATATAAATCGTATATCGGTACTGGCTGGTACGATTCGATTACTCCGGCTGTCATCCAACGCAATGTTTTCGAGAATCCGGTATGGTACACTTCATACACTCCTTATCAGACAGAAATATCGCAGGGACGTCTGGAGGCTTTGCTTAATTTCCAGACGGTAGTAAGCGACCTTACCGCTATGCCGCTGGCAAACTGCTCGCTGCTGGACGAAGCAACGGCCGCTGCCGAAGCCGCTACAATGATGCTGGCACTGAGAAGCCGTGCACAACAGAAAGCGGGAGCCAACACACTGTTTGTCGACTGTGAGATATTCCCTCAAAACCTTGCAGTAATACGTACACGTGCTATTCCTCAGGGAATAGAGGTGAAAGTGGGTGACTATAAGGAACTGGAATTTACACCCGACGTGTTTGGCTGTATCGTACAATATCCGAACAACAGCGGTAATATAGAAGATTACCGTGAGTTTACGGAACGTGCCCATGCTGCCGGTTGTAAAGTTGCGGTAGACGCGGATATCATGAGCCTTGCGTTATTGGTTCCTCCCGGCGAATGGGGAGCTGATATCGTATTCGGAGGCACACAGCGCCTCGGTATTCCGATGTTCTACGGTGGTCCTTCGGCCGCTTATTTCGCAACGCGTGATGAATATAAACGGAACATACCGGGACGTATCATAGGACTGTCAAAGGATAAATACGGAAAGATTTGTTACCGTATGGCTTTGCAGACTCGCGAACAGCATATCAAGCGCGAAAAGGCTACATCGAATATCTGTACGGCACAGGCTCTGCTGGCTACCATGGCTGGCTTCTATGCTGTCTACCACGGTGCTGAAGGAATAAAGGATATCGCCAAACGTATTCATAGTATTGCCAACTGGCTCAACAAACAGTTGCTCCGTCTGGGATATATAGAACGTAACTCGCTGTTCTTCGACACACTCCGCCTGGGATTGCCCGATCATGTTTCGGCACAGAAGCTGCGCACAATAGCATTAAGCAAGGAAGTAAATCTGCGGTATTTTGAAAATGGAGATGTAGGCTTCAGCATCGACGAAGCTACTACCGTGGCAGATGCGAACCTGCTGCTGATGATTTTCGGTATTGCTGCCGAAGAGCCTGTACATGAGATAGATGACATCCCTGAATCGTCGTCACTGAACAGAGAACTGCGACGCCGGTCGTCGTATCTGACTCATGAGGTATTCAACCGTTACCATACCGAAACGGAAATGATGCGCTATATCAAACGTCTGGAGCGTAAGGATATTTCACTCGCCCACTCCATGATTTCACTGGGCTCGTGTACGATGAAACTGAATGCTGCTTCGGAAATGCTTCCTTTAAGCAATGCTTCGTGGATGAACATGCATCCGCTGGTTCCGGAAGATCAGGCACAAGGCTACCGTACACTGATAGAAAATCTCTCGCAGCAGCTTATGACGATCACTGGATTCGAAGGTATCACGCTTCAGCCCAACTCAGGGGCTGCCGGAGAATATACGGGACTTCGCATCATCCGCAGCTATCTGGAAAGCATCGGACAAGGACATCGTAACCTGATTCTTATCCCAGCTTCGGCACACGGAACAAATCCGGCTTCTGCTGTTCAGGCTGGCTACGAAACATTGACTTGTGCCTGCGACGAACGGGGTAATGTGGATGTGGAAGATCTCCGTCAGAAAGCAGAAGAGCATAAGGATCAGCTTGCCGCTCTGATGATTACTTATCCTTCCACTCACGGTATCTTCGAAAGTGATATTGCCGAAATATGTAAAATCATTCACCGATGCGGCGCTCAGGTATATATGGACGGCGCAAATATGAATGCACAGGTAGGACTGACAAATCCGGGAACAATTGGTGCGGATGTGTGCCATCTTAACTTGCACAAGACGTTTGCCAGCCCTCACGGTGGTGGCGGTCCAGGTGTAGGACCGGTTTGTGTAGCCAAGCATCTGATTCCTTTCTTACCGGGACATAATCTTTTCGGAAATGAACAGAATGAGGTTTCTGCTGCTCCTTACGGCAGTGCCGGTATCTTGCCTATTACCTATGCCTATATTTGCATGATGGGAGCTGAAGGACTGGAAAGAGCCACCAAGACAGCTATACTGAATGCCAATTATCTTGCTGCTTCGCTGAACGATACATACGGTACGGTATACCGCGGAACAAACGGATTTGTAGGACATGAAATGATTCTGGAATGCCGGAAGGTTCACGAGGAAAGTGGAATTACCGAAAATGATATTGCCAAACGACTGATGGATTATGGATATCATGCTCCTACTCTCTCATTCCCTGTACATGGCACACTGATGATTGAGCCTACAGAAAGCGAAAGCTTATACGAACTGGATAATTTTATTGACACCATGCTCAGTATCTGGCACGAAATAGAGGAAGTGAAAGATGGTAAAGTTTCGAAAGAAGATAATGTACTGATCAATGCTCCACATCCGGAATATGAGGCTGTAAGTGACAACTGGCAGCATACATACAGCCGCGAAAAGGCAGTATATCCGATGGAAAGTGTACGCGAAAATAAATTCTGGATAAACGTAGCACGTGTAGATAATACGCTGGGCGACCGTAAACTGTTGCCTACCCGTTACGGAAGTTTTGACTGATCCGACTACATAAAAAAATATCGGGATCGTCCGAAAGGATGGTCCCGATATTTTTTTATTTATGCTTTGACCGTTACGCCATCGTACCGCCGATAATATCGAGCAATTCATTGGTAATGGCTTGCTGACGACTCTTATTGTATATCAGCGTAAGATCCTGAATCAACTCATTTGCATTATCGGTTGCAATCTGCATTGCCATCGTACGGGCAGCATGTTCTGCCGCATTCGAATCAAGCAATGCCGTATACATCTTCATACGCAATACTTTGGGCAACAATTCCTGCATCACCTTTTCTGCTGACGGTTCTACAATGTAATCGACTTGCTTACCCTTATCTTCTTCATCTGTAGCAGATGCCTGAGAGAAATTGATAGGCAGGTACGTTTCACGTGTCAGAATCTGGGTAGACGTCGATTTAAAATGATTGTACAACATTTCTACTTGCTGTATTTCATCGTTGAGGAAGCGCTCCATCAGTTCGGAAGCCAGATCGGAAGCTTCTTTGTAATTAGGCTTTCCGCTCATATGCTGATAGTCTCCCATCGGAGTCAGACCTAACTTCTTTACTGCATCGGCAACTTTACGTCCTATCGGATAGACTAAGATATTATCTTTCCCTACCTGCTGGACATATTCTTCTATCATTCCAGACAAGTGACGGATAACATTGGCATTAAAGCCGCCGCATAAGCTACTGTTCGATGCAAATACAACAATGGCAATCTTCTTCACATCACGTTTCACGACGAAAGGTGACTCCACACTAAGCTCCGAGCTCAGAAAGTTAGTAAGCATGTGATGCAGTCTTCGTTCGTAAGGAAGCATGTTCTCTATTGCCTCCTGAGCTTTATGCAGCTTCGAAGAGGCAACCATTTTCATCGCCGACGTAATTTTCAGCGTTCCGTTTATGGAGTTTATTCTTCCTTTTACTTCTTTCAGTGATGCCATGACGATTATCTTTCTTTATATTGTCCGGCTGTTTCTGCCGCAACTTTTTCAATCAATGCTGTTACTTCATCGTTAATCTTACCGCTTGCCAGTACATCGAGTACATCAGCCTGATGATTAGCACGCATATTGGTCAGGAACGTATCCTGGAACGCACGTACCTTGCTGATAGGAATATCACGCATCAAGCTGTGAGTACCACAATACAGGATGGCAATCTGCTCACCAACCGGCATAGGTGAATACTGAGGCTGGATAAGCAACTGGTTGTTTTTACGTCCACGGTCGATAGCCATTGCAGTTACCGGGTCCATATCGCTGCTGAATTTTGAGAAAGCTTCCAGTTCACGGTACTGTGCCTGGTCAATCTTTAATGTTCCGGCAACCTTCTTCATACTCTTGATCTGTGCACTACCACCGACACGAGATACCGAAATACCAACGTTAATTGCAGGACGGAATCCCTGGTTGAACAAGTCGGTTTCCAAGAATATCTGTCCGTCGGTAATAGAAATTACGTTTGTCGGGATATAAGCGGAAACGTCTCCTGCCTGTGTTTCGATAATAGGCAACGCTGTAAGTGAACCTCCGGCTTTAACCTTTCCCTTCAAGCTAGGAGGAAGGTCGTTCATCTGTTCGGCAACTTCCTGCTGGCTGATAATTTTTGCAGCACGCTCCAGCAAACGAGAGTGCAGATAGAAGATATCACCCGGATATGCTTCACGTCCAGACGGACGACGAAGAATCAAAGAAACTTCGCGGTATGCAACAGCCTGTTTTGAAAGGTCATCGTATACAACCAAAGCATGACGACCGGTGTCACGGAAATATTCTCCGATAGCAGCTCCCGCAAATGGTGCAAAATACTGCATGGCAGCAGGATCGGAAGCTGTTGCAGCAACAACTACGGTATAATCCATTGCTCCCTTTTCACGCAATGCATTTACAAGGCTGGCAACAGTAGAACCTTTCTGTCCTACGGCTACATAGATACAGTATACCGGATTTCCTGCTTCATAATTGGCACGCTGGTTGATAATTGTATCGATGGCAATAGCGGTTTTTCCAGTCTGACGGTCACCGATAATCAACTCACGCTGTCCGCGTCCGATAGGAATCATCGCATCAATAGCTTTCAAACCTGTCTGTAAAGGCTCTGTTACAGGCTGACGGAAGATTACTCCCGGTGCCTTACGTTCCAAAGGCATTTCAAACAATTCGCCCCCTATCTCACCGCGTCCGTCAAGAGGTACACCCAGAGGGTCTATAACACGTCCCAACATGCTCTCACCTACATTGATAGATGCGATACGTTTGGTACGCTTTACAATCATCCCCTCCTTAATCTGGTCTGTAGGACCTAGAAGCACCGCTCCCACATTGTCCTCTTCCAGATTCATAACAGTACCCATGATACCGTTTTCAAACTGCAAAAGTTCATTAGCTTCTGCATTGCGCAAGCCGTAAATACGTGCCACACCATCGCTGACTTGCAATACCGTTCCCACCTCGTCGAACTTCAGTGAGTTGTCGATACCTTGCAACTGACGCAGCAGTACTTCTGATACTTCGCTGGGTTTTATTGTATTTTCTGGCATAATTTTTTAATTAAAATGATAAATAAAGCAGGATTTGTCCTCTTCACTTATTTAAACAATTCTTCTGTTTCTCGCAATAAACTGTTGCTTTATGCGTTTCAGCTGATTAGCAACACTCGCATCAAGACGATAACCTTCCAGCTCAATGATATATCCTCCAATCAACTCAGGATCGATATGTGTTTCCATTTCTACCTTTCCCTGAGTACGGCTTCCTACCAAATCCACCAAATGCTCTTCCAAGCGTTTGGATTCTATAGCTGTAGTAAGTTTACCAACAAGGATATTTTTATCTTCGCGATACAAGTCAATATACGACCACAACATGAATTGCAAGAATTTTTCTCTTCTTTCATCGAGTACCAGATTGAAGAAGCGCATCAATTCCTGACTGACATCCTTACCTCCCGAAGCCTCACGTAACAAATCACATTTACTCTGCATGTCGAGCACTGGATTTTCTATCGCACGGCGTAAATCGGGAAGACTTACATAATGTCCGGCAAGTGTTTTTACTTCTTCATAGACCCGATCTTCTACTTTTTGCGCCTTAGCATAAGCCAATAAAGCTTTAGCATAGCGCATAGAAACAACTCCTGTATTCATGGTATGTTATTTTTTAGAAGATTCTATCATTTCGTCAAGCATACGGTCAATAAGCTCTTCCTGTTCCTTGGCATCTGCAAGTTTATTACGCATAATCTTTTCTGCAATACCGACAGAAAGTACCGCTACCTGACGGCGTATGTCACGAATCGCACTTTCTTTTTCAGTTTCAATCTGTTTTTTGATTTCAATCATCAAACGATCTCCTTCACTGATAGCACGATTCTGAGCATCCTTTATAATGCGATCGCGTGTAGCAGCAGCTTCGGCTAGAATACGAGCCTGTTCTTCGTGTGCCTGAGCAAGGATTTTTTCTCCTTCGACCTTCACATTTGCTAATTGCTCATTAGCCTCACACGCAGCTTTCAGCGAGTTATCAATATATGCTTTCCGGTCCTCTACCATTTTGATGATTACCGGGAAGCCGTATTTGGCAAGAATAAAAAATACGACTCCAAAAACGATAATCATCCAAAACAGTAGCCCCGGATCCGGAGTTAATAATCCCATAGGCTAATATTATTATAAGAATAATGTCAATAAACAAACTACGATGGCAATCAAGGCAACACCTTCTACCAATGCAGCTGCAATAATCATGTTCATACGCAGGTCACCTGAAGCTTCCGGCTGACGAGCAATACCTTCCATAGCCGAGCTACCAATTTTACCAATACCAATACCTGCACCCAATACAGCAATACCTGCACCAATAGCAGCACCTAATTTACTAATACCAACTCCTGCAGCAGCCTGCAATAAAACTGACAATAACATAATCTTCAAAATTTAAATGGTTATACTTTTATTTACTTTTTTATTCTATAATCAGGCTTCGTGTCCTTTTACACGCGACAATCCGATAAAGACTGCCGACAGCATCGTAAACACATACGCCTGGATGAATGCAACCAGAATTTCCAATGCATCCATAAAAATACCGAATGCTACGGCAACTACCGTCATGGAACCATTAATGACAGGTCCTACCTTTACGGTAATAAAGATGATTGCTATCAAACTTAAAATAGCAGCATGTCCAGCCATAATATTGGCAAAAAGACGAATCATCAGTGCAAACGGTTTTGTAAAGATACCAAAGAATTCAATCAAAGGCATCATCGGAACCGGAGCCTTCAACCAAGTGGGAACATCCGGCCAAAATATTTCTTTCCAATACTCCTTTGTACCAAAAATATTGGTAAACAAAAATGTTATAACTGCCAGCACAAGCGTTATGGCAATATTACCTGTAACATTTGCTCCACCTGGGAAGACAGGAATCAATCCCATCAGGTTATTTACCAGTACAAAGAAAAATGCTGTCAGCAAGTAAGGTGCATAACGTTTATAGTCTTCACCGATACATCCTTTTATGACATCATCATATATCATTAGAACAAGTGCTTCTATCATCCCAACTCCTCCTTTGGGAGCTCCCTGTTCTACCGGATGTTTCTTGTACCAACGCACACAACTCATCATGATGACAAGCAAAACTGTACTGTTGATAAATAATCCCATTACATTTTTAGTAATAGAAATGTCCAACGGACGAACTTCCTCACCAGCTTCATTGCGTTCTACGATCTTTCCATCGTATGCCCCGCCACGTGCTATATACAGTCCTTCATATTCTCCTTCTTCCAGACGAGAAGAAGAGAAAACATGCCATCCCGTACTGCTATGTACGATAACCGGCAACGGAATACTGACAACAGTATTGCCCAATGTAGCAATATGCCATTCATAAGCATCGCCGATATGTCCGAAAACCAGTTCGTTAACACTTATATCTTCCGTCTGGTTCTGTTCGGAAGAAGCAGCTACCGCCGTTGAATCAGCATTTTGCGCCATCAACATTCCTGTTGTTCCCATCAACAGAAGCAGAAACAGTGCTATGTACCGTATTTTTTTCATTGTTTACCTTTTTACTATTTTTCAGTTTCATTTCAAACCAAAGGAAAAAGCGAGTTTCAAATATCAGAAATGCAAAGAAGAAAAATACATAAGTCAACATAAAAGCAACAACTTCATGTCCGATAAAGAAAGCATATGCTATCAGTACCAAGGCACTTAAGATAAATTTCAAAACTTTGCATGACAAATAACACATTACCAGTTTTTCCAGTCCCATGCGATAGTAGAACGAAAACATAGCTATGTAAAATAAGCCAAACAGATAAAAGAATATCGGGATTGAAGGGAAGCATAGAAAATACCTGTCTGGTATGAACATATGATACACTACAGCTACTAAAGCCGTTAACACGACCCCAATTAGAGTCAACTCTCTGATAAACTTTTTTCTGATGGTTAACAAAAACATAGTATAGTGCAGTTTTTCTAAAAAACTACCAAAAACGTTTAAGTTCTACGCCTGTATTACTTTTCTCAAAGTTCCACACAGACTGAAATCTGATTATTGTTTATGTCGGCAAATCCTCCTGCAATTTGTAATGACTGAGTTTCTGCCCCTGACGTATAACTTATTTTACCCGCTACAAGTGAAGAAATAATAGGTGCATGATTTGTCAACACCTGAAATTCCCCCATTTCTCCCGGAAGAGTTACTTGCGAAACTTTTCCGTCGAACAACATGCGTTCGGGTGAAACGATAACTAAATGCATTTCCTTCATAATTCGTTGAGTTTTCTTTACCCTTTGGCAGCTTCAAGCAATTTCTTTCCTTTCTCGATTGCGTCTTCTATCGTACCTACATTCAGGAAGGCCTGTTCAGGCAGATAGTCAACCTCACCGTCCAGAATCATCTTGAATCCCTTGATAGTATCTTCTATAGAAACCATAACTCCCGGAACTCCTGTAAACTGTTCGGCTACGGCAAACGGTTGAGAAAGGAATCGCTGTACTCGACGAGCACGGTTCACAGTCAGACGATCTTCATCCGAAAGTTCATCCATACCCAAAATAGAAATAATATCCTGCAACTCCTTATTACGCTGAAGAATCTGCTTTACACGCTGAGCTGTTTCGTAATGGTCTTTACCGACAATTAACGGATCCAGAATACGAGAAGTCGATTCCAACGGATCTACCGCCGGATATATTCCCAGCTCTGTAATCTTACGGCTCAATACAGTAGTAGCATCCAAGTGTGTAAAGGTAGTAGCCGGCGCAGGGTCGGTCAAGTCATCGGCAGGAACATATACAGCCTGAACAGAAGTAATAGAACCATTCTTGGTAGAGGTGATTCGTTCCTGCATCTGTCCCATTTCTGTAGCCAGTGTAGGCTGATAACCTACGGCCGACGGCATACGTCCAAGCAAAGCTGAAACCTCAGAACCAGCCTGAGTAAAACGGAATATATTGTCAATAAAGAAAAGAATATCACGTGGACCATTCTCACCAGTCTGGCGGTCACGGAAAGATTCTGCAAGTGTCAATCCAGACAATGCAACAGACTGACGTGCGCCAGGAGGTTCATTCATCTGTCCGAACACCATTGCAACCTGCGATTTCTCTACTTCAGAATAATCTACTTTCGACAAGTCCCAGTTTCCTTCTTCCATGCTCTTCAGAAACTCATCGCCGTAGCGGATAACTCCAGATTCAATCATTTCACGAAGCAGGTCGTTACCCTCACGAGTACGTTCTCCTACACCGGCAAAGACTGAGAAACCGTTGTGCTTTTTGGCAATATTGTTAATCAACTCTTTGATAAGTACGGTTTTTCCAACTCCCGCACCACCAAACAATCCAATTTTACCTCCTTTCAGATAAGGTTCCAAAAGGTCGATAACCTTAATACCCGTAAAAAGGACTTCCTGCGTAGTAGCCAGATCTTCAAATTTAGGCGGTTCGCGGTGGATAGGAAAACCTCCTGTCTTATCCAGTTCCTTCATACCGTCTATCGTTTCACCGACAACGTTCATTACTCGTCCTTTAATTTGAGGACCAACAGGCATTGTAATAGCCTGTCCGGTAAGCATGACTTCCATTCCGCGCTGCAACCCGTCTGTACTGTCCATCGCAACGGTACGCACAGTATCTTCACCGATATGTTGCTGAACCTCCACTACCAAGATACGACCATCATGTCTTTTAATGGTCATAGCATCGTGAATTTTCGGCAAAGCATGTTCTGCATCCACACCGTCGAATTTAAACCGAACATCGACAACCGGACCGATTACCTGCGAAATGTGTCCAACGATTTTTGACATAAGCTTAATCTTTTATTGTATAATTAAAAGTTCTTTTAATAGTCCTGAAAAATCTACTTTTTAGTCTTTATCAAAATAGTTTAATGTTTAACTATTCGGTATGGCAAATTTATACAATAATCTGCCAACAGTGTACTCCTATGTAACATTTTTTAGCCGTAAAACTATGTTTCCTGACACAAATCAAGCGTTTTTGAACATATCATTTTACAGTATAAGACATCTATAAACATTTATTCACACACAGGCATACCAATAAGTTTTTCTTTGTTTCCCGATAATTAGTAAACAAACGAACTATATCCGAACACTCCTATCCCATAATTGTAGCTACAATCCGACGAGGACCGCCATAATCACGAAACTCACAAAGATAAATACCCTGCCAAGTTCCCAGATTCAGTTTCCCTTCAGTAACAGGAATAGTAAGCGAAACCCCAGTCAAACTACATTTTGCATGACTGGGCATATCGTCACTTCCCTCATCTGTATGCTGATAATAACTTTCATTTTCACGAACTAAACGATTATAAATCTGTTCCATATCACTACGCACTGAAGGATCATAATTTTCATTAATACTGAGTGCACAACTAGTATGTTTCACAAAAAGATTTACCAGTCCGGTTGCAGGCAATGCAGATAAGTGCAACATCACTTCCTCTGTAATCAAATGGAAACCTCTTCGACGAGGTTTTAAAGAAAATTCTATTTGTTGTATCATATTCATTAGCCTTTTTATTTTCGCAACCAGATAGCATTTATTTTACGACGTATAATCACAATATTCAGTACAGACACTCCTATAAAAATAATACATCCGGCAACCAGAGAAAGAATCATACTTCCCCCTCCTGCACCTGGATAAAGATTCATTATCGTATCAAGATAAAGAGATCTTACAGACATAACAACAACACAGCCTAGTAACAATACCGCCAAATTAAGAATAACAGTAAGCAACTGATACGGACGTGCTACCCGGGCAGGACTATAACCTATCAATAGTAAATTTTCGAGTCTTGTAGAATTCTTCTGCAGCAACAGATATATACTTAATATCAAAATATAGAATGAAAGCACACTGATTAGCAAACCAACAGACAATACAATACCGATAACGATTTTCAAGAACCAAGTTGCCTTGCCGGCATCCAAACCGTTACCTTCTGTTTCATACCCTTTCTGTTGGAAAAACTTAGCAATCCGTTCATCTGCCGGGTTGTTAACTTCTACAATCAGCCTCGAAGGTTCAGCTTTTTCTCCTGCGCCATAGGCTTCATTTGCCCAATTCATAAATGATTCGGGAACCAGAATAGTATTGAGTCTGTTTGAAAAGCCGACAATATTCCCTTTCATCTGCTTCACTTGCCCATTCCCCATTATCCGGATGTCCAGATTCACCATGCCCATTACTCCTTCCGAAAGCTGAGGAAGGTTACGGCTTTGTGCAAAACCGAAATTATACAAATTCAGATAATTACGTGGAATAATGATTGGAACAATATCCGATGCCGGATTAAAACTCCATTTATCTAACTTCACATCAACAAATTCATCTGGAACCGACTCAAAAAACATATCGGTCGACATACGTATTCCTTGCATTCCCATGCCAGCAGATACCTTAAATTGCGACGGAAGGAATCCACCTACACTCTTAGTAAACGGCTGCTCCTTTATTTCCGCAATATCACCCGCAGAAAATGTATTACTTTTTCCAACAAGAGTTCCCAACGTACTAACTTTCTTGCTGAGAATTACAAAATCTTTTTTTATAAAGCTATCGCCCTGAGTAAATATAGGTAATACATCCCGATAAAACTGAACTCCCAGCAAGACGATAATCATACCAAATAAATTAGCCAGGAAAAATCCTGCAAGCTGCGACACACTAATATGCTGTCTTAATAACTTCCAAATCATAATATCTGTATTTACAAAGAAAGTACCCTGTCATAATTCAACGGAATATGTTTTCCGATAGACGTTACTATTATACCTGCTCCCTGCTTTTCAGCTTCCTCATGCAAGATATCTGCCATAATCTTCCCATTGCCATCATCCAAATGACTGACCGGTTCATCTAAAAAAATAAAATCAAAAGGCTGGCACAAAGCACGAACAAAAGCAACACGCTGCTGCTGTCCAAAAGACATCTTTCCAATCTGCTGGTCCCATTTGTCTGAAATACCTAAACATGAGAACCAATCTTCTATCTGCTTGCGTTTGCAATATCCCGTCAGTGAATTCTTCAGCTGTACGTTTTCCCATGCTGTCAGTTCCGGGAACAAACGCAATTCCTGAAACAACATGCTCAACGAGCGTTTTCTGATTTCTACCCACCGGCTGACAGAGAAATTCTTCACATTTTCACCGTCAAAACAGATAATGCCCTGATAGTCCTTTCTATATCCATAAATAAAACTGCAAAGGGAAGATTTACCTGTGCCCGAAACGGCTTCTACCAGATAAGTCTTCCCCCTCTGAAACGCAACTTGCCGATGCCAAACATCGGAAATGATACTATCTCTGCCGGCAAATACCTCCGGCAGAGTTTGTTGTAATTCAATCGTTTCCATTTTTCATTAATTAAATACCTCTAACAATGTTTGAAGTACATTTTTATCTTTGCTTTTTGTTGTCAGCTCAATATGAGATGTTTTATAATCTACCGTTTCTACCGTCATATAATCCAAAATGCGCAACACCCCTATAGCAGGAGCATATTGACTGTTATTACCCAAAAGCAGCTTCGCCTGATCTGAAACAGATGTAAAATTCATCCCAACAAAACAACGCTTACCCGACACTTTTTGTCCCCATGGACAATCCCGTAAAGTAAGTCCAGGAACACGAGCATCTACCAAATTATAATCATTGGTAAAATACAAGCGATTATTTTTCACTCCAAACCAGAAACTGACATTTCCTGCACGAAGTCCCATCATACTGCCATTCCGCATACGGAATTCATAACTGTCAGCACCACGGTTTATCAGCAGCATTTGTCCGTTAGTCAACGCCAGCAAGGGCTTCAGATCTTCAAAAGTTTGCAGAAACTGACTGTTCGTGACATCAGCATAAGCAATAAAACCATTCTGCAAAGGATTAGTTACCGCCACTGCCACATCGCCTTTTATAGAACCAAATATTGCCTCAAAATCGATAGGCATAATTGAGCTTTCGAACTGCTGACGTACAGTCGGGTTTTCACACAGCAACTGATAGATTTTATTTCCATCTACATTACCAGACATCCAGAAAAATGTATTTGCAGGGAAAGTATCGAGATAAGTACCTTTGACCGGATTTGTAGCTTGCAACTGCTTTTCTACCAATGAAGTCATTACTTTATCCGTTGTTATATCCTGTACATCCATCACAATCTTCCCTTTCTCAAAAGATATCGTAGAAAGCGCTTTTATATTCTTCAAATCCAGTGTAGCAGAAACTCCCATAGTAAGTGGAGTAACGTATTCTCCTAAAAGCAAATCCAAAGAAGACAATAAAACAATATCTCCTTTCTGATTCTTCATCTGTTGAAAATCAGAAGTTGCCGTAAATCCATCCTTTTCAGTCTGGCGCAAAAGCATTGAAGCCATATGAAGCATATCTTTTGCCTCCCCTCCTTTCAAGTCAAGCAAAGCCAGGAATGCATCATCTGTATACGTTACCAGCACACGCCCCATAGAGGTCCACATACACCCCTCTGCTTCAACAGGCTTCTCACATACCTGCTGGTTATGCAAAGCATTCAACAAGTCTTCCAGTTTATCTTGATCAGAAACTCTCATAACCAGACCTGTAGATACGCCACCAGATTCAATAAAATAATAAACTTTTTCAGTTAAGTCCAAGCCACTCTCCGAAGGATCTTTCGTGATCTTGTCTATAAGCTCACCTACTCCTTCAGCCCCGCTTTTCAAAGCTTCATTCAGCCGTGCCACAACCGGAGCACCTTTATCTCCACTCAATCCACTCTTTTCTGCCATCGAAACCAGATTGACAGACACAACCATTGCAGCATCTTTGGGGAGCACGTTTTCATAATTGTTCTTCTTGCTGCATGACGCCAACAGTACAGCAACCAGCAGTAAACAATATCCTAATATATTCTTTTTCATATCTCCGCCAATTAACTATTAAATAAATTCATGGTATGTACTGCCACCAAAGCAGCAGTTTCTGTACGTAAGCGCGATTTACCTAAACTGATTGAACGAAATCCCATCGCTTCAGCCTTTTCAACTTCCTCACGGCTGAAATCACCCTCGGGACCAATTAATATCACAGAATCTTCTCCAGGCTGCAAAACATCTTTCAGAAGGGGCTTCTCTCCTTCGTAACAATGAGCTATAAATTTTTGTCCCGCAAATTCACGTTGCATGAACCGTCCAAAGCCTACCATCTCATTAATAACTGGTTTTCGCGCTTTTAGTGATTGCTTTATAGCCGAAACAACAATCTTCTCGATGCGCTCAGTCTTAATTACCTTTCTCTCAGAAAACCGACAATTCAGGAAACTAAGTTCATCGAAACCAATTTCAGTAGCTTTCTCTACAAACCATTCTATACGATCCATATTCTTGGTAGGCGCCATTGCCAAATGCAAATGGCCTTTCCAGAAAGGCTCTTGGGGAATAACCTCATTCACTTTTACCTGACAACGCTTACCGGTTGCCGCACTAATAGCAGCCCGGTAAAAACAACCTTTCCCATCGGTCAGCATTATTTCATCACCCACCGTCAAACGCAACACTCGCAGGCAATGTCCAGCCTCTTCTTCGGGCAATTCCGGATTAACAGCTATATCCGGAGCATAAAATACATGCATATTCTTTAAATATTATCGTTTACTTGTATTTATCTTCTTTTTTCTCACGTTTTCTTATTTCATCGCGCAACTGTGATGCTCGTTCATAGTCCTCATTCTCCACGGCTTCATCCATTGCTTTTTTCAGAGAATCAATATCTATAGTGTTTATTGAGACACAATATGTAGAGCCATCAGCTGAGATATTACGCAGCTGTTCTCTTTCTAAAATATCTTCATAAACATACAGAGGGAACTTTTTTCTGAGAGAAAGAGAGATAACATCTGTCGTACGAGCATCGGCCTGAAATATTGTTTCATCCGCACAGCGTACAAATAAAAAGGAACTGTAAATGCCATCTTTCACCTCATAAATCACTCCTTTTACCGGCACTAATCCTCCCTTTTCCATCACGCTCAGCATCAGGTCATGAGTAAAAGGACGCGGAGGAGTATACGACATTTGCCCCATTTTTATGGCTTGTGCTTCCTGTTTCCCGATTATGAGAGCCAGTTTGCGGAAACCTCCTCCAAGTTCTTCCAGAACCAATGCAAAAGCATCCGAAGGCTTGAGCACAGCAGACATATCAAAAACTCTTATCTCTATCTCATTCATACTGTTTTAACTTCATGTTTATATTTAAACACAATACTGAACATAACAGCTACAATCAACGCATAGGCAGCGAAAATAAACCAGGCATTTGTCCAGCCCTCAACTTGTGGTTCCGTGCTGCTGAAATCAACAAACTGGTTTACTACCCACTGCGCAGTCAACGTACCAATAGTAGCCCCAAGTCCGTTAGTCATTATAATGAAAAGTCCTTGAGCACTAGAGCGTACGGAAATATCTGTTTCTTTATCAACGAACAAGGAACCGGAAACATTAAAGAAGTCGAATGCCACTCCATATACAATCATGGAAAGAATAAACATCCATACTCCACTACCCGGATTACCAAGTCCAAATAAGCCGAAGCGTAAAACCCAGGCAATCATTGCAATCAGCATAACCTTCTTTATACCGAACCGTCCTAAGAAGAAAGGTATAAGCAATATACAGCATGTTTCACTGATTTGTGAAAGTGAAATCAGCAAATTAGCATGCTGCACACCAAAAGTATCAGCATATTCAGGAATTGCACTAAAGCTTGTGATAAACGGATTTGCAAATCCGTTGGTTATCTGTAATGAAACGCCCAACAGCATTGAGAAGATAAAAAATATCGCCATTTTGCGCTGGCGGAACAGTAAAAAGGTCTTCAATCCCAAAGCCTCAACAAGCGACTTTCTCTGCCCGCCGGTATTTCTAGTCACCGGACACTGAGGCAATGTATTAGCATAAACAGCCAAAATCACTCCCCATACCGCACAAGTAAAGAATTGCATATAATTTGCCTGAAATCCTAACAAGTCTACCAGCCACATGGAACAAATAAAACCTATCGTGCCACAGGTACGGATAGGAGGAAATGCTTTAATTGTATCCAGTCCCGCTTTATCAAGCACTGTATAAGCTACCGAATTTGACAATGCAAGTGTAGGCATATAAAAAGCCACACTCATTGAATAAAATGAAAACAAGACAGTAAACGAAACATCATCACCCGCTGTCATTCCATAATATCCGGCTCCTACCATAAACAGGGCTGCAAGCAAATGACTCAATCCCAGCAATCGTTGTGCCGGAACCCATCTATCAGCTATAATACCTAATATAGCAGGCATGAACAACGAAACAATACCCTGCATGGCATAAAATATACCAATATGGCTTCCCAGCCCAATTTTAGTTAAATAAGTTCCCATGGAGGTCAGATAAGCTCCCCATACAGCAAACTGCAGGAAGTTCATAATGATCAGTCGAATCTTGATATTCATAGTTTTCATATATTAGTTATGTATAAAAGGGCTTTTTAGCCCTACCTTAAAAATTAAACAAATATAGGAAAAGAAACGAAAAACCAAAAATATTTCCTCACAGATTTCATCAAAAACAATTCAACAATCTCTTTCTGCCAATCAGGACACAAATAAAACAAGCCTTAACGGTTTCGTACAAGATACAAACTATGATCTATACACGCAGGAAGTTCTTCCTTATAATGCGTCACCATAATAAGTGTTTTGTCTTTTCGCTGACAGAATGCCTCTATCACATCCTTTACCAGCCGTCGGTTATACATGTCCAATCCATGAAGAGGTTCATCTAGTATCAGCAGCTCCGGATCTTTCACAAAGGCACGGGCAAGTAACACCATACGTTGCTCACCACTCGACAGTTGCAGGAAATTACGATCCTTCAGCTCTTTAATACCAAAGATATCCATCCACCACTCACAAATAGCAATATCTTCCTTATGGGTTTTCTTATACAAGCCGATAGAATCATGGAGTCCGCTTGCTACGATATCAATAGCCGGCAGATTTTTTAAATAGGCACGATGTATCTCCGGACTTACGTATCCGATATGTTTTTTTATTTCCCAAATGCTTTCTCCACCACCGCGCTTACGCCCGAACAAAGATATATCACAAGCATAGCTTTGGGGATTATCGGCACAGACCAGACTCAGCAGCGTTGACTTTCCAGAGCCGTTATCTCCGCTTAATGCCCATTTTTCGCCACAAAGCACAGTCCAGTCAAGTTCTTTCAGGATAGTACGTTCACCATAACGTATACTCACTTTATTCAAGTCTACAATATGCTCGGTATGATATAAATTATCAGCATAAGGCAAAGTCAGGATACGCTGATATTTTTCTTCACTCAGTATGCGGGCAGGAACACCGGCATTTATCGACAAATACTTCTCTCGGGGTATTTTCTTTCCGCAAGAGCGGTTGGCAACTGGAATGACATGTGTTATAAAAGCTGGGATATCGTCCGTTTTCGATAGAACCAGAATAACCTGCAAAGGAGTTACCTCTGTAAGTTTCTGCAACAGTTCATGCAACAGGTCGCGAGTTTTGGCATCAAGACCGATAAACGGATTATCCATAATCAACACACGCGGATTGGAGAGTAAGGTCTTTGTAAGTTGAAACTTGCGCAACTCACCACTAGACAACAAGATAATATGCTTGTCAAGCATCGTATCTACCCCAAATAAATCATACAATACGGTGCGAAGCTCCTGATTCTTACATTCAGGCAACAAATCACGAACTACTGGAGTTTCTTCCAGATCCTGAGAATTCCAGCGCTGCTGATAATAATACGTTCCGTCAGAATCACCATACGAGTCACGGAAAGTTATATACTTTATATTATCACATACCAAGTTCGACTCTGAAGGCGAAAAATCATATTCTACCTCGTTCATCAGTAGCGGATACCGCCCGATAATAGTATCCACCAACAAACTCTTACCTGCCCCGTTTGGACCTACGATAGCAACATGTTCTCCTTTTGCTATCTGTAAATTAATCGGCTCATTCAGTCGATATAAAGGATGTCTGGTCACCCCGTCTTTAATTGTAATGATATTCTGCATTGTTCTTGTATATTACTGATGGATAATCATAGCCGAGCGCGGACTGACTGTGATCTGGTTTCCGGTAATCATTCCCAATCCCAAAATCAAGTCAATCTTGCCGTCACGACATGCTATCCAATATTTACCTTCTGGAATATTAACCTTTACCGGTTCTGTACGAGCATTCAGTACTACAATCGTATTCAACCACTTATCGCCACAAGGGCTTCCCTTTATACGGAAAGCAACAACATTCGTAGCCGGTACATGAATAAACTCCAGATGCTTGCGAATCAGATCAGCATTTCCCATTCGAAAAGCAGGATGAGCCTTACGCATAGCAATCAGCCCCCTTACATAGTCGAACACTTCACGATAAGCTGTTTTATTGCGCCAGTCTATCGCATTTATTTCATCCGGTTTGTTGTAAGCATTTACAACACCTTTCCTGTCGCGCAATATTTCATCTCCGGCAAATATAAAAGGAACTCCCTGCGATGTAAACACAGCAGTTTCGGCCAATTTCTGCAAAGCCTTCAATTCCGGAACAGAAGCCCCCGAAAGAGTAACTTTCAGTCTGTCTGTCAGGCATAGGTCATCATGACAACTTACATAACTGATAAATTGCGAAGGAGTATTCGCCCATATCTTAGGTACACGACGTACTGAATCGTTATTTATTTGCGGATGAGCAATTCCACCTACAATACCGAACTTCACACCAGTTTCATGCCCCGAACGTCCTATAACGAAAGCTCCTTTCTCATCCTTGCCAAAGGGACCTCGCAGACTGTCACGGAATTCATCACTGAAAGCCGCAATACCAGGCATCTGATAAACATTATTCTTCATAGCAAGTCCAGAAGCAGAAAGCTGCGGAGTACCGGCAGCCCATCCTTCTCCATATATAAATATGGTAGGATCTATTCCATCAAGAGCTTTTCGGATTTCCTTCATCGTAACGATGTCGTGTATGCCCATTAGGTCGAAACGGAAACCATCTACATGATATTCATTCGCCCAGTAACAAACAGACTCTATGATAAATTTCCGAACCATGGCACGTTCACTCGCCGTTTCATTACCGCATCCCGAAGCATTGGCAAACTTTCCTTCACTATCCTGACGGTAAAAATAATCGGGAACAGTACGCTCAAAATTGCTTCCTTTTGTCAGAGCCGTATGATTATATACAACATCCATTATTACCCTGATTCCAGCACGGTGCAAAGCCATCACCATTTGCTTAAATTCACGAATACGCACATCAGGCTTATAAGGATCTGTTGCATACGAACCTTCGGGAACATTGTAATTTTTCGGATCATATCCCCAGTTGTACTGAGGCTTATTCAGCTTTGTTTCATCGACTGACGAAAAATCGAATGAAGGCAACAAATGCACATGAGTCACTCCCAGTTCCTTCAAATGCGCAATACCCGTCTTCTCACCCAGATAAGTATGGGTGCTGTCTTCCGTCAGAGCCAGAAATTTTCCTCTATGCTTGATGCCAGCAACCGTATCGATTGAAAAATCACGATGATGCATCTCGTAAATAATGATATCAGAAAAACTTTTTAAGGGCGGACGTACATCCTTTTCCCATCCCTGAGGATTAGTTTCTCTCATATCGATAATGGCAGCACGGTCGCCATTTACTCCCACCGCTTTTGCCATAACACCAGGAGTATCACCTTGCCAGATGCCATCTATTTTTACATTGAATGCATAAAAGCTACCTTTCAAATCACCTTCTGCCACAGCCTGCCACATTCCGTCGGCTGCCTGCTGCATGCTTATCATCCGCCGGACAGCTCCGCCCTGTCCCTTTTCGTATAACATGACACGTACTTCCTGAGCAGTAGGAGCCCACAAGGAAAAATGTGTTCCAGCCGGCGAGTAAGTCATTTCTTCCCATTTACCTTCATATACAGGATATTCATCAAACGAATCGAATGAACTTCTCTGGATAGAATTGCAGCCAACTGCCGTTGCTAAGGTCAACATAGCTAAAAGGTGTTTTGCATTCATGATTTTTCTATTTTTTCACTTTATCGGGATTCTTTTGTATATAGTCTTTCCAACTTGAATACGCTTTCGGCATAGCCGGACGACCCATTTGCAAATAATGACAATATGCAGCCCCCAATGCATCGGTAGCATCCATAAAGGGTCCCATTTCCGACTCGGGAATATGCAGCATACGCTTCAGCATATCGGCCACCTGCTCTTTACTGGCCTGACCGTTTCCTGTTATCGCCATCTTTATTTTCAGAGGAGCATATTCCGTTACAGGAATATCCCGACATAAAGCAGCCACAATAGCCACACCCTGGGCACGTCCCAGTTTTAACATCGACTGTACATTTTTTCCAAAGAAAGGGGCTTCGATAGCCAGTTCATCAGGTAAATAAGAGGAAATCACTCCCTGCACCCGTTCGTAAATATGCTTCAATTTCAAGTACGGATCGGTACATTTTCTCAGGTCTATCACTCCCAAGGCCACGACTTGAGGTTTTACTCCTGTCACCTTCAGCACTCCATAGCCCATGATATTTGTACCGGGATCTATTCCCAAAATAATCTTTTCCTTTACAGGCTGTATCACTTGATCACCTCCATTAATGTAGGAAAGCCAATCACTTTATCTTTAAATATCTTCAGCATTTCTTCATTCAAGCGTGCACCCTGCTTGGTATGCCAGCGATGAAGCGCTGCACTATCTTCTACCTCCCATTGTAAAGAAAAACATTCGCTATCCTGCTCCTTATGGCTTAATATACGTAATATGCGAGGATTACGCAGCTCTCCCGACTGTTCGACTTCAGGAATATAGCATTCGTTCAACCAAATTACAAAATTTCTCGCATCGTTCATTTCCACATGAAAGGTTGTATTATAAATCAGCATAACTATATTTTGTTTATCTATTTTTATTGGCAAAGTTAGCAATTATTGGAGATTATCCCCTGTCTGACAGAAAATAATTCTGTGAATATACCAGTTGTTCGGACAACTTTTATTATTTTTGCGCACATTAACACGATTAGTGTGCAATGAGACAATGGAAACAACAAGCAGTTTAATACAACTTATTGAAGAAAGCATCCGTAAAAACTGGAATCTGGATGCAATGACAAACTACAAGGGAGCTACCTTACAATACAAAGATGTAGCGCGCAAAATAGAAAAGATGCATATTCTATTCGAACATGCAGGTATAAAAAAAGGAGATAAAATCGCGCTCTGCGGTAGAAACAGCGCAAACTGGACTGCAACATTTCTTGGTGTTATCACTTATGGAGCAGTAGCCGTCCCTATCCTTCACGAATTCAAAGCCGATAATGTACATAATATAGTAAACCATTCGGAAGCACGTATGCTGTTCGTGGGCGATCAGGTGTGGGAAAATTTCAACGAAGCTGCCATGCCTCATCTGGAAGGTATCATCGAGCTGAAGAACTTCGATCTAGTTGTTTCACGCTCGCAACGCCTTACCTATGCCCGTGAACATCTGAATGAAGAATTCGGGAAACGCTATCCTTGCCGCTTCCGTGCGGATAATGTATCTTATCGCCGCGAAGAACCGGAAGAACTGGCTGTCATCAATTACACATCGGGTACAACCGGATATTCGAAAGGAGTAATGCTTCCTTATCGCAGCATTATCTCGAATGTAGTACACATACATAAAAAAGTAGGTTTGAAACCTGGCGACAATGTGGTATCAATGTTGCCGTTAGGACACATTTTCGGTCTGGTTTTCGATTTTATTTATGGAGTAACCGTGGGCGCGCACTTATGGTTCCTTACACGCATGCCCTCACCTAAAATCATTGCCGAGTCATTTGCTGAAATACGTCCGCGTGTCATAGCATGTGTTCCTCTCATCGTCGAGAAGATTTTCAAAAAGAATATTCTGCCTAAAGTAGACAACAAACTGGGGAAACTCCTGCTGAAACTGCCTATCATCAGTGATAAGATAAAAGAACAGATCCGCACACAGGCTATGGAGGTATTTGGAGGTAACTTTATCGAAATAGTAATCGGAGGTGCACCTTTCAATCCTGAGGTAGAGGCATTTTTACGAAAAATCAACTTCCCCTACACCATTGCCTACGGAATGACAGAAGCCGCTCCGCTTATCTGCCACAGTCGCTGGGATGAAATACAGTACACATCGTGTGGAAAAACAGTTTCGAATATGGAAACAAAGGTATTGTCATCCGACCCGGAACGCATCCCGGGAGAACTGGTATGCCGGGGAATAAATGTCATGCTGGGTTACTACAAGAACGAGGAAGCCACAGCACAGGCTATCGATTGCAATGGCTGGCTTCATACAGGCGACATGGCCATCAAGGATGCCGAGGGAAATATTTTCATTAAGGGACGCTGCAAGAACATACTGCTTACAGCTTCCGGACAAAACATTTACCCTGAGGAAATTGAAGCCCGTTTGAACAACATGCCTTTCGTAAACGAATCGCTTGTCATTCTGGCCGGAGACAAGCTTATCGCACTGGTTTATCCAGACAACGAAGAAGCCTTTGCACAAGGTATGGACAAAAAAGCGCTGGAAGCAGCCATCGAGGTCAACCGTACAGAGCTTAACAAAATACTGCCAGCTTATTCACAAATTACCCGCATCAAACTCTATCCTGAAGAGTTCGAGAAAACAGCTAAAAAGAGCATCAAACGCTTCCTTTATCAGGATATCAAAGAATAATAAAAAAACATTGTTGTCCGACAAAATCGATTTAATATACAAAATACCGCTCAACCATCGAATATATAATGGTCGAGCGGTATTTTGTTATTCCAAGTCCCATCAAAAATATACCTCCTTCTTTTTGTCGGCCTTAGGATGACGTTCCACACCCTTGAACTGGATATTGGAGAAATGACAAAGTTTGCGGGCTTCTGCCTGTATGGACGGCATTATCTCACGCAAGGAATCAAAACGCATGATGACAGCATAGAGCATAACGACAAGATGTGTCCAGCCATCGAATCGTTTTACATAGTATTCACCACCATGTTTCGGCTTATCTGAAGGATTTTTAGCTTATCCAGTAATTTTATAACCAGACTATTGAATATTCATCCGCATAAAAGTATGCTTTGCTCATAATTAGATTTTCTTGTTTGATGACAAAAATCTAATGAAAATGGGCTGACCTAGCAAATGAAGTCGGTCCTATTTTGTGGTTTTACATTTTTTTGGATAGCAATACTAAGAAAAATAGATACTTTTTCGTATCTTTATCAAGCATAAAATACATAGGACTTACTTTATATGAATTTAGTCATTCATTGATATAAGAAGTTATTCAGACTGTATACTATGTTTAAAAGAATCTAGTACAAAATTGAGCCACTTCATAAACCAATAATACTATGAGGCATACAGGTTTTTCCATTATAATGCCTACCTATAATCAGGCGGCTTTTATACGAAGGGCTATTGCCAGTCTCCAAAGGCAAACCTATTCAGAATGGGAGTTAATCATTGTCAATGATGGCTCTAATGACGATACAGAAATATATATCCGATTACCTGCACTAAACAATAGTACTTCAACTTTAATAACAGGAAAGTTATGAGCATATTGCTTATTTATTCCCAGATGATTATTATGAAAACACACATTTGGAAATACTAATAGATATATCATTATGAAACGCCTATTTTTTGTTATCCTACTCGCAATAGCGACGATTAACATATACGCACAATATAAGGGTAAGGGCTATTTCATGGCAGACACGGTTAAGCTCAATGCAACTTACCATGAACTGCTGAAGCACCCGGAGAGCAAGGAGGCGCAGATGGCTTATTTCGAGGCTTTCCCAAATACATGGATGGAATATATCGCAACCTATCAGTTTGATCCGGATAATAAAAATGAAAGAAAGAACCTATATTCTTTAGCAGACGCACATATGTATGCTTTTGAATATAACCTGAATCTCATTCCGGACTCTCTCTATTACAAAAAGCTGGTAAATCTCGCAATCGGAGCCAGGGAAGGAGTTGATGCACCCAGTACTCTAAAAGGCTGCGTAGTGGATTACATGATTGACCATTCCGAACAAATACTGAATGCATTGGCTCCGCTTCGTAAAGGACACAGGTTTGAGTTTTGGGAATTTTATTTCTCAAACATCATAGCGGTAAAGACCATTGAAGAAGAGCTGAACCGGTTAGTAGAACTGCATAAAGACTGCCATCCGGAAGACGTACAAATGATGAAGGATGCGTTCAAGTATTTTTATAATGGAGTCAACTTTTTCTCTATCGGTTATTTGGAAGCTGATTGAGGATGAATTTCATATACAAAAAGATAGCAAAACAGTCAATTGAGTATCAAATCCATCAAATTAGTCTATTTTCCCCATCAGCACATTCTGAAGATTTTCATCAAACAGAACGAAATATTAATATCAACTTCGCTTGTAACTATTCGTATTGCATTCCAATATTTTTCAACAGTTTAATAAGCGTACTTATATTAAAAATTAAAAGTATCTAAACCGTCAAAGAATAATAAAAAAACATGCTGAAGTTTTAAGTAAAATATGCTCAAGTTTTACTAAAAACTTCAGCATGTTTTTTTATTACTTTCACAACACTTCCCTTAATCTGTTATTTCTTTTTTCTATCTTTGTTTTTACGAACAGGAAACAACGTAAAAAAATGACAGATTATCCACGATTACTGGTCTACAAAGCTTCGGCAGGTTCGGGAAAAACATTTACTCTTGCCGTACAATATATCAAACAACTTATTGAAGATACTCACGCTTACCGCCGCATTCTTGCCGTAACGTTTACCAATAAGGCTACTGCCGAAATGAAAAAACGTATACTGGAGCAACTTTTTGGTTTGGCAAATGGCTTAAAGAGCTCGGACAGCTATTTGGAAGAGCTGCTGAAAATTACATCAAAAAATGAGGCCGAAATACGGCGTGCTGCACGTGAGGCTTTGACAAACATCATTCACGATTACAGTCGTTTTCGCATCGAAACCATCGACTCATTTTTCCAGTCGGTCATGCGCAACCTTGCCCGTGAACTGGAACTGGGAGCTAATATGTCTATTGAACTGAATAATGCCGATGTCCTTTCGGATGCAGTAGATGCCATGATTGAAAAGCTCGACCGGCGTTCACCGGTTCTTTACTGGTTACTCGAATATATAGAAGAACGTATTGCCGACGACAAACGCTGGAATGTTTCCAACGAAATCAAAGGATTCGGTCGTAATATTTTCGATGAAGGTTATGTAGAAAAAGGCGCCGGACTGAGAAAAAAGCTGGCAGATTCCCAATTCATTCCTACCTACCGTAAACAGCTACAGGATATCCGCACGGAAGCACTGGAAGAGATGAAAGGCTTCAACGAACAGTTTCTTGGTATACTGGAAGTAAACGGCTTGAACCCCGCTGACCTGAAAAACGGTTCTCGAGGCATAGGAAGCTATTTCAATAAAATCGGGAATGGTTATCTGGGAAGTGACGTACGCAACGCAACTGTAGAAAAATGTCTGGAAAGTGAAGAGAACTGGACAACAAAGACTTCTGCTTACCGTGACACAATTCGTTCACTGGCAGCAAATGAGCTGATTCCTCTGCTGAAAACTGCGGAAGATTTCCGACCGAAAAACAATATACTGGTAAACTCCTGCGACCTTTCGCTCCGTTATCTGAACAATCTCCGTCTGCTTGCCAATATCGATGAAGAAGTACGCCTGCAAAACCAGTTGCACAATCGTTTTCTATTATCGGATACCAATGCACTGTTGCACGGACTGATTCGTGAAGGAGATGCCTCGTTTGTGTACGAGAAAATCGGTACAACCATCGACACGGTAATGATTGATGAGTTTCAGGATACCTCACGCATGCAATGGGAAAACTTCCATCTGCTGCTCGAAGAAAGCCTTGCCCAAAAAGAAGGCAGTCTCATCGTGGGCGATATCAAACAAAGTATTTACCGGTGGAGAAACGGTGACTGGAAGATTCTTGCCGGACTGGGTGAGGATAAAACTTTACGTGTGCGCGAATGTACCCTCGGGACTAACTGGCGAAGTGAAGCACGCATCATCCACTTCAACAACGAAATATTTACCGCTGCCTGCAAGGTACTGAACCAACGCTACGAAGATGAAATGGGAGAACCCTGCATACAGCTTCAGCACGCTTACAGCGATGTATGCCAGCAGACAGCCAAAAAGGATGAAAAAGGATATGTAAAGCTAAGTTTTCTTTCGGATGAAAAGGAACATCCGTATGCCGAAACAATGCTGGAGGAACTGGCATCGGAGGTTGTTTCACTCATTAATCAGGGAGTCCGTACAAATGATATTGCCATTCTGGTACGTAAAAACAAGACAATCCCTGCCATAGCTGATTATTTCGACAAGCATACACCTTACAGGATTGTATCGGATGAGGCTTTCCGGCTGGATGCTTCTCTTGCCATCTGCATGATGATAGACGGATTACGCTATCTGACATCTCCCGACGATCATATAGCTCTGGCAAGACTGGCGACTGCCTATCAGCGTGAAGTACTGAAACGCAATATCGACTTAAATACGGTTCTGCTGAATCAAGTAAAAAGTTACCTGCCGGCAAGTTTTGTCCTCCTGCGGGAAGAACTAAGGCTGATGCCTTTATACGAGCTTCTGGAAAAACTGTTCATTCTGTTCGACATGCAGCTCATCGAAAAACAGGATGCATACATCTGTGCTTTTTATGACGCCGTAACAGAATATATGCAGAATAATTCTTCCGAACTTACCGCTTTCATCTCATACTGGGACGAACGCCTTCACGAAAAGACAATTCCTTCGGGAGAAATAGAAGGGATTCGGATTCTCTCTATCCATAAGTCAAAAGGTCTGGAGTATCATACGGTTTTACTTCCCTTCTGCGACTGGAAAATGGAGAATGAAACCAACAGTCATCTCATCTGGTGTTCGGTAGCAGGAACAGCGAAGAATACAGACCGTCCGCCTTTCAACGAACTGGATATCGTTCCGGTAAACTATTCGGGTGCAATGGCAGAATCAGTCTACCGCGATAGTTATCTGGAAGAACGGCTTCAACTCTGGGTTGACAATCTGAATCTGTTGTATGTTGCCTTTACCCGTGCATGCAAAAACCTTATTGTATGGGGAAAAGCCAAGCAAAAGGGTTCTGTTTCCGAACTGCTTCTGGAAGCTTTGCCACACGTATCACTCACAATGGAGGAAACATCTCCGGAAGCAGCAGAAGAAAACGAAAGCTCCGGCGAAACCAACTCCGAAATATATGAATTCGGAAAGCTTTGCGTATCGGAAGAGAAAAAGAAAAAAGAAACGGAAAATCCGCTGGCTGCACAGTCCGAAAACATTCCGATCCGCATAGAGTCGATAGAAACAGAAATAGAGTTCAAGCAGTCCAACCGTTCTGCCGACTTTATTCGGGGCGATGAAGAGGATGACAAGACAGGCCGCTACATCCGTCAAGGACAGTTACTGCACAATGTCTTCGCCTCCATCAGACAGGAAAGCGACTTACCGCAGGCTATCGAGCGACTGCGCTTCGAAGGTATTCTTGAGTCAGCCGAACAAGAACAACAGATTTATAAGCTGGCCCAATGGGCACTGGGCAACCCCAAAGTGAAAGACTGGTACAGCGGCGAATGGGAGTTGTACAACGAATGCAGCATTATCTATACAGACGATGAAGGCATCATGCAGACCCGCCGTCCGGACCGCGTGATGATGAAAGACGGACAAGTAATTGTTGTCGATTTCAAATTCGGAAAGCCCAAAGACGGTTACCGCCAGCAAGTCAGCGAATACATGGATCTTTTATCTGCCATGGGATATGAACAGATAAAAGGTTATCTGTGGTATGTTTTTGCCAATGAACTGGAAGAAGTTAAATAAACGACAAAAGCCATCTGGATATATGGAAACTTTTTTGAAACAAGTAGCACACGATTTATATAACAAAACCGAAGGTAACTTTACTAAAGTTGCAATTGTATTCCCAAACAAGCGTGCCAGTCTGTTCTTCAATGAATATCTGGCTCAGGAAAGCGATCGTCCTATCTGGTCGCCGACTTATGTCAGCATCAGCGAACTGTTCCGCCAATCATCCGACTTATCGATTGCCGATCCGATAAAACTGGTATGCGATCTCTATAAGGTTTTTCAAAAAGCTACTGGAAGTAAAGAGACACTCGACGATTTTTATTTCTGGGGAGAAATGCTTATTGCCGACTTTGACGATGCAGACAAGAACATGGCCGACACACATGCACTGTTCAGCAACCTGAAAGATCTGAATAAATTGATGGATAACTATGACTTTCTGGAGGAAGGACAAAAGGAGGCATTAAGTCAGTTCTTTCATAATTTCTCAATCAATCAGGTAACAGAACTGAAACAGCGCTTTATCTCCATGTGGAATGTACTGGGTGATATCTATACGGAATACAAAGCATTGCTGGAAAGCCAGTCAATCGCATACGAAGGCATGTTGTACAGGCAAGTCATAGAACAGCTGGATGTAGAAGCTCTTCCTTACAATAAATACATATTCGTAGGTTTCAATGTACTGAATAAAGTAGAGCATACCCTGTTTAAGAAACTGAATGAAGCAGGGAAAGCCATGTTCTATTGGGATTACGACACGTTTTATCTCAATAAGACTCCTCATGAGGCCGGAGAATTTATCCGCCGCAATCTGAGGGATTTTCCATCAGAGTTGCCCGCTTCTTTTTTCGACAACCTGAATCAGCCTAAAGAAGTAACTTTCATCGAGTCGCCGACTGAGAACGGACAAGTACGATACTTGCCTCAATGGATTCGGGAAAATCTTACTTCCCAGGAAAAAGAAACTGCCGTTGTGCTATGTAATGAAGCATTGCTCCAGCCCGTATTGCATGCTTTGCCCGACAATGTAAAGCATATAAACATCACAATGGGATTTCCGCTTTCACAGACTCCTGCATACAGTTTTGTCAACGCACTGATGGAACTTCATACTTCGGGATATAATCCGAATAACGGACGGTATCTGTTCGCAGAGGTTATCAGTGTGTTGAAACATCCCTACACCCGACAACTGTCACCCGAAGCGGAAAAACTGGAACAGACTCTCACCCGGGATAACCGCTTCTACCCGCTCCCGTCGGAACTGAAACAAGACAATGTGCTGGAATTACTTTTTACTCCACGCAGAAACAACCTCGATTTATGCAGTATGCTATCGGAGGCATTAAAAGAAGTTGCAGTAATTTATCAGCAACAGGCAGCATCACATTCCGATGCATTCGACCAGTTGTACCGTGAATCATTATTCAAAACCTATACATTGGTCAACCGTTTTCATACACTGATTGAAAGCAAAGAGCTCAACGTGCAGGCAGGAACTTTCCAACGGTTGCTTACCCGCGTCATGTCATCATCGAGCATACCATTCCACGGCGAACCGGCCATCGGCATGCAGGTAATGGGAGTTCTGGAAACTCGTAATCTCGACTTCCGGCATCTTATCATGCTCTCAGTAAATGAAGGACAGTTACCCAAAGCCGGAGGTGATTCTTCTTTCATTCCCTACAACTTACGGAAAGCTTTCGGTATGACAACAATCGACCATAAAATCGCTGTATATGCTTACTATTTCTACCGTCTTATGCAACGGACAGAAAAGGTAACATTAGTTTACAATACAGCTACTGATGGAATTAACCGGGGAGAGCTTTCCCGCTTCATGCTCCAGTTCCTGATAGAATGGGGATATCCTGTTCTACGCAAACAACTGGAAGCAGCCCAATCTCCTCAAGATTCAACCCCTATCATCATTGAGAAAACTCCCGATGTCATGGAACGGATGAAATCAGTGTTTGATATCCGGAACAACCCAAAAGCTCTCATATCACCGTCTGCACTAAATTGCTACCTGGATTGTCCTTTAAAATTCTATTACAAATATGTAGCATTACTCAGTGCGCCCGACGAAGTTACGGCAGACATTGACTCAGCAAAATTCGGTAGTATCTTCCACTATGCAGCAGAACATATATATAAAGCTCTTACCGCACACGGAAAACTAATCAGCAAAGAGAACCTGGAAACACTATTGAAAGATGAAGTCCGTCTGCAAACATACGTTGACAATGGCTTTAAGGAATTATTTTTCAATCTGCCCCAAAACGAGCAACCTGAATACAACGGCATTCAGCTTATCAACTCGGCAGTAATTGTAAAATACATCCAGCAACTTCTCCGTAACGACCTGCGATATGCTCCTTTTACATTCGTCGGTTCCGAGCAACGTATTTTTGAAAATATAGAGATATGCACTTCAACCGGGGATATCCAATCCCGCATCGGAGGTATCATCGACCGAATTGATTCCAAAGGAGAAAGTCTGCGAATTGTAGATTATAAAACAGGAGGAGATGCCGATACGCCAGCCAATGTACAATCACTCTTCATTCCAGACAAGAAACGTTCGAACTATGTTTTCCAGACATTCCTCTATGCTTCTATTGTTTGCAAAAAACTAAGAGAAAAAAATGACAGCCGCCTGGTGGCTCCGGCTCTTCTTTACATACATCGGGCAGCTTCTGAGAACTACTCTCCTGTTATCCAAATGGGAGAACCTAGAAAGCCTAAAGAACCGGTAGAAAACTTTGCACAATATGAAGGAGACTTCAGAGAAAACCTGAAGACATTGCTGGAAGATATATTCAATCCAGATATCTCTTTCACCCAGACTGAAATAGAAGACAAATGTGCCTATTGTGACTTTAGGGCACTTTGCAAAAAATAACAACTATATTCACCATAGGGGCTCTTCTGCAACTCAGAAGAGCCCTCCTTAAATTAAAAAATGAACAAGCTATTATTCGTCCCTCTCGTTGTATGTGGCACTAACCAATATGTAAATGCCCAGTCAGTTCAATCCCCAAACATTGTCCTTATCCTTTGCGATGATATGGGCTTTTCTGATCTCGGATGCTACGGAAGCGAAATCCAAACTCCCAATATTGATAAGTTAGCTCAAGAAGGAATACGCTTCAGTCAATTCAAGAATACCGGAAGAAGTTGTCCAAGCAGAGCCTCCATGCTGACCGGCAGATACCAGCACGAAGTAGGTATGGGCTGGATGGCCGAGGTAGATGAACATCGCCCCGGTTACAGAGGGCAAATTGATAAAGAATATCCTACTATTGCTGAAGTAATGAAAAGCGGGGGATATTCTACATATATGAGCGGTAAATGGCACGTAACCACTACTGGCGGATACGAGAGTCTCCCAATGGAAGTTATCCGGTACAAAGAGGTTTCGATAAATATTACGGCTGCATGGAGGAGGAAGCTACTACAAACCATCTCCTGTCTACAATAATTTAGAGAAAGTAACTGATTTACCTGATGATTATTATTATACTCAAGCTATAACAGATTCAGCTGTAAGTTATGTTCAGGCACACGACACACGGAAACCTATGTTTTTTATACGTAGCCCATTACGCGCCTCATCCTCCATTACAAGCTCCTGCAGAATATGTAAAAAGATGCATTGACCGATATAAAGTAGGATAAGATGTACTACGCAAACAGAGATTTGAAAAACAAAAAAGAATCGGACTCATACCCGACAATATGGAACTTCCTGTATTCAATAAAGAATTTGGAGGGAAACGTCCGGCATGGGAAGAGCTAACTCCAGAACAGCAAAACAAATGGATAAAAGATATGGCTACATATGCAGCCATGATTGAAATAATGGATGAAGGCATAGGAAAACTAGTTGAAGAAATAAAGAAAAAAGGTATGTATGAGAATACTGTTTTTCTCTTCTTGAGCGACAATGGCGCAACCAGCGAAGGAGGATTTATCGGGCAACTGATGTCTGACTTATCGAATACCCCTTACAGGAGCTATAAAAAATGGGTATTCCAAGGCGGAACCAGTACCCCTTTCATACTGACTTACGGTGACAAGAAAAAGAATATTAAAAAAGGAGAAATCTGTAGACAGCCTGCACATATTATTGATATCATGCCAACATGTATGGCTTTAGGAAAAATTGAATATCCAAAAACATTCTCTCATTCAGATCTGCCTGGTACCAGTCTGCTCCCGTTCCTGAAAGGGCAGCCAATCAAACCAAGAACATTATACTTCGAACATCAGAGTTCTTGTGCTATTATAGACGCAAATTGGAAACTAGTCAGAGCCGACAGGAACAGCCAATGGGAATTGATTAATCTGACTATCGATCCTTTTGAAACGAATAATCTCGCGGAGAAATATCCAGAAAAAGTAGACGAGCTTGAATCCAAATGGATTAACAGGGCTAATACTCACAAAGTTTTTCCATTAGAAGATAAGGCTTGGACAGAACGGATTAATTTCTATCAGAAGAAAAATCCTGATCAAAGAGGAGAAGATTAACATTTAAAATAATACTACATGAAAAAAGTAACCCACTACATTTATTCTATCGCCTGTTGTTTGATAATATTTCTCACCCAACAGAGCTTTGCAAGTCAACCAGAATACTCCACAGCAGGTTTCTTCGAGTTACCCAATACCGGAAGAACAGTTTACAGTATGAATCCTGCCTGGCGCATGTATAAAGACCATCTGGAAGGGGCAGAACAACCGGATTTCAATGATAAGGAATGGGACCTGATTTCGCTACCCGACGGAATAGAATATGTACCTTCAGAAGCCAGCGGATGCGTCAATTATCAGGGAGAGGTATGGTATCGAAAACATTTCACTCCAGAAGAAACATGGAAAGGCAAACAACTTTTCTTGCATTTCGAGGCTATTATGGGTAAAGCAAAAGTCTGGATTAACGGAACATTAGTCAACGAGCATTATGGAGGTTTCTTGCCTGTAATTGCCAATGTTACTGAATACCTCAACTATGAAGAAGATAATGTTATAGCTGTATGGGCAGATAATAGTAACGATCCTTCTTATCCTCCCGGAAAGCCACAGGACATGTTAGATTTTACTTATTCCGGAGGAATTTATAGAGATTGCTGGATGATAGTACACAACAACGTATTTATCACAGACCCAAACTATGAAAACGAAACTGCCGGCGGAGGATTATTCGTTTCATTTGGCCATATTTCCCAATCACAGTCAGAAATAAGACTGGATGCTCATGTCCGTAATTCATCAAACACATATTTCTCTGGCAAAATAGAATATCAGTTATTCGACAAAGACAACCGACGTGTATGTCAAGCCAGTAAAGCCTTCTCGGTAAGCAAAGGAAAAGCACGCAACACCTCCCTTACCATCAAAGTAGAAAAGCCTGAATTATGGGAACCGGATTCTCCTTATTTATATCAGTTACATGTTCTTCTAAAAGATAAATCGGGACATATTGTCGATGGGTATCGCAGACGTATTGGGATAAGAAGCATTGAATTTAAAGGAAAAGACGGCTTCTGGCTCAACGGAAAACCTTACCCCTACCCGTTGATAGGTGCCAACAGGCATCAAGACTTTGCCATAATAGGTAATGCTCTCTCAAATAGCCTTCATTGGAGAGATGCAAAGAAACTGCGCGATGCAGACCTCAGGGTCATCCGCAATGCACACTATCCGCAGGATCCTGCCTTTATGGATGCTTGCGATGAGTTAGGACTCTTCGTCATAGTCAACACTCCAGGGGGGCAGTTCTGGAATAAGGAACCAATATTTGCTCAAAGAGTATATAGTGATATCCGGAATATGGTAAGGCGCGACAGAAACCACCCTTCTGTATGGATGTGGGAACCTATATTAAATGAAACATGGTATCCGGAAGATTTTGCTAAAAACGTAGTTGATATTCTCCACGAAGAATATCCATACCCATATTGTTATGCAGGATGCGATGTAACAGCAAAGGGACATGAATATTTTCCGATACACTTTACTCACCCACTCAATGGAGCTGGAGGTGCATTTAATACATCTAAAATAGATCCCAAGATTTCGTATTTTACCCGCGAATGGGGAGATAATGTAGACGATTGGAACTCACACAACTCTCCAAGCCGCGTAAACAGAGCATGGGGAGAAATTCCAATGCTGGTACAGGCTCAAGGCTATGCAAAAACCGATTATAAATACACTTGCTATGATGTTTTGTACCGTAATACACGCCAACATATGGGCGGATGTTTATGGCATTCTTTCGATCATCAGCGTGGTTATCATCCTGACCCGTTTTACGGAGGTATCATGGATGCTTTCCGGCAACCCAAACTATCCTACTACATGTTTTGCGCACAACGTCCAGTAGAAAAGAATAATCGGCTGATTGCAGAAAACGGTCCGATGGTGTTTATCGCCAATGCCATGACTCCTTTTTCACCAAAAGACGTAACCGTATATAGTAATTGTGATGAAGTACGCCTTACCTACTGTAAAAACGGGAAGCAATTCATTTATAAAAAAGAAAAAACAGATGAAGGCATGCCATCCCCTATCATCACATTTAAAGATGTATGGGACGTAATGTACGACAAACAATTGGCAAGGAAGAACAAGCATGAAGAATCTTATCTATTAGCTGAAGGTATCGTCGACGGTGAAGTCGTAGCAACCCATAAAGTGATGCCTGCACGACGTCCTTCCAAAATCATACTTTGGGCTGACAACGAAGGAACGGAAACCATAGCCGACGGTTCCGACCTAATAACCGTTATTGCAGCTATTGCTGATGAGAATGGGAATATCAAGCGATTAAACAATTATCATATTAAATTTGAAATTGAAGGTCCAGGAGAACTTGTCGCAAGCAAAGAAACATTCACCAACCCTCGTGAAGTGCAATGGGGAACAGCTCCAATACTTGTACGTGCCAAAGCTCAAACAGGTAATATTAAAGTCAAAGCGTCTGTTGTGCCAACGGAATACACACGTCGATGTCTGCTGAGCTCATTATACCAACAACAAAAGCTATACACCCGCTTATTGTCGATGAGGATGAACTAAATCTTCAATTAAAAACTCACAGAAATCAAGAAAACTTATCATCGTACGACCGCGGTCAGTCGTCAGATGAAGCACGAAAACAAAGTCAAATGAGATTAAAAGAAGTCGAGAAACAGCAAAGCGACTTTGAATAAAACAACCCTATCCATAAAAAATCATGCAAACCTGTTATACAAGTCTGCATGATTTTTTATGGATATATTTTTCTATCCAGAATAACTGATAGAGTCTTTATACTTAAGACAAACCTTCTATTTCGCCATTCACAATATCAATGTGCAGTGCCTGAGGCTCTTTCGGCAATCCCGGCATACGCATAATTTCTCCGGCAATAATCACTAGCATCTCAGCTCCGGCATTCAGAACAATATCGCGAACATGGAATTCAAAATCTTTCACCACACCATAAAGTTTCGGATCTGTAGAGAATGAATACTGTGTTTTAGCAATACAGATTGGGAAATGTCCATAACCCAGTTCCTGGATTCTTTTCAGTTTCTTCTTAGCCGCAGCACTATAGGTAATCATATTAGCACCGTAAAGATTGCATGCTACCTTCGAAATCTTTTCTTCCACTGTGTCATCATCATTATATGCCAGACGCAATGGCTCTGAAGGCTGGTTTTCGATAGTATCAACAACCAGATTTGCCAGTTCTACCGCTCCGTTACCGCCTTCAACAAAAGCATTGTTTACAGCGAATCCAATACCCTGAGCAGCACAATGCTGACGAACCAGATCGATTTCCTCCTCAGTATCGTTAGCATAGCGGTTAAATGCTACAACTACAGTCTGACCGAACGAACGAAGATTTTCGATATGCTTATCCAGATTAGCCAGACCTTTAGTCAATCCTTCAGCATTAGGTTCTTTAATCTGATCCAGACTAACTCCACCGTGCATCTTCAGTCCCTGTGCTGTAGCTACAATAATGGTCAGTTTCGGCTGTAATCCAGATTTACGACATTTGATGTCATAGAATTTCTCTGCGCCAAGATCTGCACCGAAACCAGCTTCTGTAATTACATAATCACCAAAAGTCATAGCCAGTTTTGTTGCCATCACCGAGTTACATCCGTGAGCGATATTAGCAAACGGTCCGCCATGTACAAAAGCAGCAGTATGCTCTGTGGTCTGTACCAGATTAGGAGCAATAGCATCTTTCAGCAAAACAGTAATAGCCCCAGCTACTCCCAAATCTTTTACTGTAAAAGGTTTATTGTCGATAGTAAAGCCCAGCAAAATATTTTCAATACGGCGACGCAAGTCATCTTCATCTTTTGCCAGACAGAGAATAGCCATAATTTCAGAAGCCGGAGTGATATCAAATCCAGATTCACGGGTAATACCGTTTGTCTTTCCTCCTAATCCAGTAATGATATAGCGCAAGCCACGGTCGTTCACATCAAGAACACGATTCCAAAGTACCTCCTTCAGAGCGAATCCATTGTCCTGATTCTGGTACATATAATTATCCAGCAAGGCAGCAATCATGTTATGTGCCGAAGTAATCGCATGAAAATCTCCGGTAAAATGCAGGTTAATCTTATCCATCGGAAGAACCTGAGCATATCCTCCTCCGGCAGCTCCACCCTTCATACCGAAGCAGGGACCAAGTGAAGGCTCACGAAGCGCACATATAGCCTTCTTGCCTATCTTTGTAAGTCCGAGTGCCAGACCGATTGATACCGTAGTCTTTCCGATACCTGCTTTAGTAGGTGTTATGGCAGTTACCAGAATAAGATTACTTTGTTTTACTTTCTCCTCATCGATCAAAGTTTCAGGAACTTTTGCGATATAACGTCCATAGTTATGGATTTCCTCTACAGGTATATCATAATCACGTGCTACCTGTTTAATCTTTGTCAGTTCAATACTGCGTGCAATTTCGATATCTGATTTCATAGTGATTTTGAAAATGAAAGCGCAAAGATAAGAAAAATTCCATAACTTTGCGGCATCACATTCCACTATTAGGATTTGTCACACACAACTTAGAATCGAATTAAAAAAAGAAGAAGTTCTGATTTATGAATAATTTTACATTTTACAGCCCTACCGAATTTGTATTCGGGAAGGTTACAGAAGCACAAACAGGAACACTGGTTAAAAAATATCACGGCACAAAAGCCATGATTGTTTATGGAGGCGGTTCGGTAGTACGAAGCGGATTACTGGATAAGGTGAAGCAGTCGCTTACAGCTGCTGGAATAGATTATGTAGAACTGGCAGGTATCCAACCTAACCCCACTGACCCGAAGGTGTACGAAGGTATCGAACTAGGTCGTAAGGAGCATGTAGATTTCATGTTGCCCGTAGGAGGAGGTTCTGTAATAGATACGGCCAAAGCCATTGCAATAGGTATTTCTTATGAAGGAGATTTTTGGGATTTCTTTATCGGAAAATCCGTACCACAGACAGGATTGCCCATCGGAGTTGTACTTACTATTCCGGCAGCCGGTAGTGAAGGTTCGGGCAACGCTGTAATCACCAAGCTCGACGGATTAAGAAAATTAGGCATACGCACTCCGGAAATTCTCCGGCCAGTCTTTGCCGTAATGAATCCGGAGCTGACTTATACATTGTCGGCATGGCAAACGGCCAGTGGCATTACGGATATGATGGCGCATATCATGGAACGTTATTTCAGCAATACCCAAGGCGTGGAAATAGCCGACCGTATGTGTGAAGGAGTAATGAAAGCAATCGTAAACGAAGCTCCCCGCGTAATGAGCGAACCGGAGAACTATGATGCACGTGCCAATATCATGTGGGCGGGTACAGTAGCTCATAACGGTACATGTGGAGTAGGCTGTGAAGAAGACTGGGCTTCCCATGGTCTGGAACACGAAATCAGTGCAATTTACGACGTAACTCACGGAGCAGGACTTGCCGTTATATTCCCTGCATGGCTGACCTACGCAGCCAAACATAATGTAGGTAAGGTTGCCCAATATGCAGTACGCGTATGGGACGTACCGGAGTCAGACGACCTGCAAGCCGTAGCTATGGAAGGAATAGCAAGATTTAAGGCTTTCCTGCACAGCATAGGTATGCCTGTTACCCTCAGAGAATTAGGAATAGAAAACCCGGACATTGACTTACTGGTCAGAAAATTCCACGAAGATAAAGGAAAAGTGGCAGGCAATTATGTCCATCTTGACAGCCAGGCAAGCCGTGAGATATACGAATTAGCCAGATAAATCAGCCTGACATAACCGATTACTTACATACCACGCAGACGGATTAACATTGCGCACATACAAAGACCAATGTTAGTCCGCCTGTTTTTGTCCTCAAACATTCCAGAAAAAATAATAAACCAACCACATCAACGATACATTCATTATGGAATTCAATAACAATCAAATCCGCAGACAAGACAGACTGCTCAGCGAAGCTCGTGCTTACGAAATCCTGAAAGAAGGAGAATACGGCGTACTCTCCATGCGTACAGAAGACGGTGAAGGAGCCTATGGCATTCCACTAAGTTATGTATGGGACAGAGGAAACTCCATTTATATCCATTGCGCCCCAGTAGGCAGAAAACTGAATTGCATAGACGCATGCACAAATGTTTCCTTCTGCGTAGTAGGACGCACAAAAGTCATTCCCGGAGAATTTACCACTGCATACGAAAGCATCGTACTTCGCTGTACGGCACATCACAGTCTGCATGAAGCAGAACGTATGTCTGCCCTGTCACTATTTTTAAGCAAATACTGCCCCAACGACAAAATAAAAGGGCTGGAATATGCACAAAAATCCTTTCACCGTACAGAAATCATCCGGTTGGACATAGAAGAAATCAGTGCAAAAAGCAAGAACCGTTTCTAATCTTTCTCCCAAAGTATGAAGTCAACTACAAGTTATACCTATAAAGATATCTGGCTCATTGCCTATCCCATTCTCATCAGCCTGATTATGGAACAAATGATCGGTATCACCGATACTGCATTTCTTGGGCATGTAGGTGAGATAGAACTAGGAGCGTCTGCCATAGCCGGTGTATATTATCTGGCAATCTTCATGATCGGATTCGGCTTTACAGTCGGCTCACAAATACTGATAGCCCGAAGAAACGGTGAAGGGAACTACCGTGCTATAGGAAACATCTTCTATCAGGGTATCTATTTCCTGATGCTGATGAGTCTGGTTATTTTTATCCTTTCACAAGTTTTTTCCGAACAAATACTGGGAATGTTAGTCAGTTCGGACCGTATAGTAGGTGCAGCAACTGACTATATACGCTGGCGTGTGTATGGTTTCTTCTTCTCCTTTATAGGAGCCATGTTCAGAGCCTTTTTTGTAGGAACTACGCAGACACGTACCCTCACCCTGAATTCCATCGTAATGGTAGCTGCCAATGTAATATTCAACTATACACTTATTTTCGGTAAATTCGGATTCCCTGCTATGGGAATTGCCGGAGCAGCTATAGGCTCGTCGCTGGCCGAACTGGTATCCGTATTATTCTTTATAAGTTATACATACCGGAAGATAGATTATCGCAAGTATGGATTAAACCGCATCCCCGGCATCCGTACCAAAGCATTGTCACAAATCATGCACATTTCATTATGGACAATGATACAAAACTTTATATCACTGTCTACATGGTTTCTGTTTTTTATATTTATCGAACATCTGGGAGAACGTCCGCTCGCCATTTCCAATATCATACGAAGTGTATCGAGCATACCGTTTATGACGGTCATGGCTTTCGCATCAACTTGCAGTTCACTGGTAAGCAACCAGATTGGTGCCGGACACAGCAAAGAAGTCCCGGCATTAATCAACCAACATATACGCCTATGTTCTTTCTTTGTCATTCCACTGATAGGACTTATCGCGTTGTTCCCCTCGACAGTCTTGCGTATATATACCAATATACCCGACCTGATAACAGCAAGTATTCCTACTTTATGGGTATTATGTTCTACCTATATCGTCAGTATTCCAGGCTTTATTTATTTTCAGTCGGTATCAGGAACGGGTAACACACGTGCTGCTTTCATTCTTGAGATCATAGCCCTGGCACTGTATACCATATACATCCTCATCGTAATTACAGGTTTGAAAGCTGACGTTGCCATATGCTGGACAGCCGAGCACTTATATGCTATCTGTATCGGTATAGCCAGTTATCTGTATATCAGGAAGGCAAACTGGCAACATAAACGTATTTGAGGAATTTCCCTATCATAAGTAGGAATATTCCCCTTTACGATTAGGAGAAATTAATTGTGGATATCAGATTCCCGGTCTATCTTTGTCATATCAAAAAAAACAAAGGAGGTAGTTATGAAGAGAATAAAACGTAAATTCCATTATATAGCAGCAGTACTGTCTTTAATCTTTACATTGAGCTCATGCGAATATGTAGGTCTGGGAATAGAAATCGGAAACGGCACGAACAGTTATCACGAAAGTACCGATTATTTATGCAGCCGTATCTGGACTGATGAATGGACAGATGAATATGGCGTTTACTACTATCAGGAAATTTGTTTTTACCCGAACAATACGGGAGTAGACTATTTATATTCGCAAGACCGCTACGGAAACCGGCAAGAATCAAGCCTTAATTTCGGATGGGATTGGTGGGACAGCAACTACACAAGCATCCGTCTCAATTACGGCAACAGATATTCGTACATGGAAAATATTGCAATGGGAGGAAACCAGCTGAACTGCCTGCTGGATGGCTATCCCGCTTATTTCATTGGAAAATAAGAAACTTTTCATTCTCTCTCTCACATCCCCTTTTACGTATTTTCATGCTGTAAGAAGCACGAAATACGGAAAAGGGGAATTTTTATGAAAAAATTCAGCATGTTTTTAGTAAAACATCAGCATCTTTTTTTTAAAAATTTGTACAAAAAAACACTGGTTCTTCAGCATCTTTTCAGACGGTTATCATTTTGCATTATTTGCTTTTTCAACTATATACCCTATTTCTTCCGATATAGCATATAATACATCTATAGCAAAGGCATTTTCTTTTATCTTTTTGGACTGATATAAAAATCTGTCGCTATACTTATTATAAATACGCTTCTCTACTTCTCCCTTCTTTTTCCGGGCTGTAATAGGCTCATTTACGCAGACTGATGGAAACGAGGCTGTTTCAGCTTCACTAAATTGCAAGAAGGATAGCTCGAAAATCAAATCAAGACTTTGAGTTCTATTCCAGAATTCAGAGTGTGAGCAGTTTCTTTCACAAATCCACTCTATACCATGCTCGTATCTATTCCCTTGAATTTGTATAAGCAATACATAGTCATTATTTATTTTCAATTTAGCCTCCAACAGACCTTGTCCATGAGTAAATCCCCAATTAGTATATACCGTATTCAGTATATTTCCTCCTGTTTTAGCAATAGCCTCAACTCCATATCCCGATACAGTTTCAAGATGAAATTTATCCATTATATATTTATTCAGACTAGCACAAAGTTGGGAATACCATATTTTATCCATCAAATCTCCTATACACAATTCTTCAATTTCCTTTTTTTCATCCTTTGGCAATAAAAAATAACTTTCCTTTTTCAAAAGCCAAGTCTGTGACAGCTGATGCAGATTATTGATGAACGAACAATAATCTTCTACCAATGCTAATGCATAAGAATCACCCTCAAGTAGGTTTTTATGTTTACTTATAGCCTCACATAAATCTTTATAACTGCGTATTTTCCACAACCCATCGTTAAGAATATTTTCTTTATCAGGAAATTCTGTAGCCAATGATAATAAAATCAAATCGTCTGTCTGTGGGTTGTTTTCCCTCACATACCTGTCCAGCTGACTTTTTTGAGGAATACTTTTTACTTTATTCTCTAAAATAAATGTTATCTGTCCATCACAACATGCACAAAGATCAAGGTTACAATATTCTCTTTTAATATTTTCCGGAGAAGCATTCCAATTAACCTTACACCCTAGTTCTTTGCATACAGCAACAAATAGAGCATAATGTGTTGTTCCTAACCAATATAAAAAATTACTGTGGAATAACTCCTTTGAACACAAGGACAAATTAAATAGTGGTGAAGTCCTAAGGGCTTCTTTGAAACCCTTCGCCATAATCTTTTCTATTAATGGTATAACACTGCTCCGCATAACCTCAAGATTCAGCCTATGTTCCCCTTCAAACCATGAAGCCTTTTCATAATGCGACATAAACTCGTCATATCCATGCACTAATGTGTCTTTTGTGCCAAACAGAGCATAAGTATTTTCCTTATCAAACCCCGTAATGTCCGAAAACTGTCCGTTCTCTACCTTTTGGTAAGCATCACACAAGTCAGAAGTTATCTCATAATGAGTTTCACCGTTCCGACGAGGATTCAGAAACTCATGTACACCAATCTGTGTACGCATAAATTCGGATACATGAAAAGCCGGGTTCACTAAGATCTTTTTATATCCTCTAAGTTGCTGGGCAAACATACCTCCCATGGAGGTTCCAATAATAAGTTGAGGCTGTTCTAGCTCACATAAATGCCGCAGCATGTCCAAAGCTTCCTGAGGAGCAACAGGCAAATCGGGTGACAGCACACTATAATCGGGCAAAAGAGCCTGCAAGTTTCTTACCGTAGAAGAAGAACCGGAAGATGAAAGTCCGTGTATGTATAGAATTTTATTTCTCATATTTCGCTGATTTTTTTAATATAACTTTATCTAAAAAACGTATTACCAATACCATGTGGTATTTTTTATTGTAATTATACCACCAAACTAGTAAAAATTTCACAAACAGCATGTTTTAACAAACATTTAACACAAGCTACTCATCAAGGTATCCCATGAACCAATAACGATATAACATATTACGTATATCACATTTTATTAGTAACTTTGTGTATTGAAAAAAACAAAAGTTCAATAATCATGAAGAAAACAGACCTTATGACAATGACAGCAGCCATGATGTTTGCAGCATCGGGGTATGTCAACGCCGATACACCGGCAAATACCGATAAGCCTGTTATAGGCAAACAAGAAATCAGAATCAAAAATAAAAAACTTACTCCCGAGGCTTTGTGGGCAATGGGACGCATAGGAAGTTCAAGCGTATCCCCCGATGGAAAGCAGATTGCGTACACCGTATCTTATTACAGTGTAAAAGAGAACAAGAGCCACACTGTAATTTATGTGATGAATGCCGACGGCACAAACAATTTGCTTCTTACTCATACTGCCGACAGCGAGGTTGAACCGACATGGATAAAAGACGGAAGCAAGATTGCTTTTCTTACAGCTGCAAGCGGAAGTATGCAGATATGGGAAATGAATCCCGACGGAAGTGAACGGAAACAACTTTCATCGTACGAAGGTGGTATAGAAGGATTTAAATTTTCTCCGGATGAAAGTAAAGTATTGTTCATCTCGCAAGTTAAATACGGACAACGTACTTCTGACATATATCCTGATCTGGATAAAGCCAGCGGAAAGGTCATCAATGACCTGATGTACAAGCATTGGGATGAATGGGTGGAAAATATTCCGCATCCGTTTGTCGCTTCATTCGACGGTAATCAGGTTGGTGCTGCTACAGATATTCTGAAAGATGAACCTTATGAATCGCCCATGAAACCTTTCGGCGGTATCGAGCAGCTGGCATGGAGCAACGATTCCAAGCAAATTGCTTACACTTGTCGCAAGAAAACAGGATTGGAATATTCTGTATCGACCGATTCGGATATTTACCTTTATAATACGGAAACAGGTGAAACTCGTAATCTCTGTAAGGAAGATGCTACGGACAAGAATCTGGGCTACGATACCAATCCGAAATTTTCTCCCGACGGAAAAAGTATTGCATGGCAAAGTATGGAACGCGACGGCTATGAGAGCGATCGCAACCGGTTGTGCGTCATGAACCTGAAAAGTGGAGAAAAGACTTATGTAACCGAAGCTTTCCAGTCGGGTGTAGACGACTATTGCTGGGCTCCCGATGGAAAAACATTGTATTTCGTAGGCGTATGGCACGCTACCAGTATGGTTCACAGCACCAACCTGAAAGGAGAAGTAAAGCAGCTTACTGACGGTATGTACGACTATACTTCGGTTGCCATGCTTAACAACAAACAACTGCTCACCAAACGTCATTCTTTAAGTGAGGCAGACGAACTGTTCACTGTCGATTTGAAAAAGAAAAATGCAGTAACCCGCATCACAAAAGAAAACAATCAGATATTCAGTCAGCTGCAAATGGGTAAAGTAGAAGCACGTTGGACCAAGACTGTCGACGGAAAAGATATGCTTTCATGGGTAGTTTATCCGGCTAATTTCAACCCGAACAAGAAGTATCCGACTCTTCTTTTCTGCCAGGGAGGTCCACAAAGTCCGGTAAGCCAGTTCTGGAGCTATCGCTGGAATCTGCAACTCATGGCTGCAAACGACTATATCATCATTGCTCCCAACCGTCGCGGTCTGCCGGGATTCGGCATGGAATGGCTGGAAGATATCAGTACAAACTACGGAGACCACTGCATGGACGACTACCTGAGTGCCATCGATGATATAGCTAAAGAGCCTTATGTAGATAAAGACCGTCTGGGATGTGTAGGAGCCAGCTTTGGCGGTTACTCTGTTTATTGGTTGGCAGGTCACCACAACAAACGCTTTAAAGCCTTTATTGCTCACGATGGTTTCTTCAACATGGAACAGCAGTATCTGGAAACAGAAGAGCTCTGGTTCACCAACTGGGATTTGGGTGGAGCATATTGGGAGAAAAATAATCCGGCAGTACAACGCAGTTACGCCAATTCTCCTCATCTGTTTGTAGATAAATGGGACACTCCTATACTGTGCATACATGGAGAAAAAGATTTCCGAATCCTGGCTTCACAAGGAATGGCTGCCTTCAATGCTGCCAAACTAAGAGGCGTTCCGGCACAGTTGCTCATCTTCCCTGACGAGAATCACTGGGTACTGAAACCGCAGAACGGCATCCTGTGGCAACGCACATTCTTTGCATGGCTGGATAAATGGCTAAAGCCTGAGAAATAAATAACCACAGCTAAATCGTAAGAGAAAATGATAAAAAATATAGTTTTCGATTTTGGCGGAGTTATAGCCGATATAAGCCGCGAACAAGCTGTAAAGGCATTCATCCGTCTGGGTGTAAAAGATGCCGACCGCATCCTCGACAAGTATCATCAGACCGGCATCTTTCAGGAACTGGAAGAAGGAAGTCTGACAGAGGAAGCTTACCGCAACGAATTGGGGAAACTATGCGGACGTACATTGTCATGGGAGGAAGTACAGCAGGCATGGCTAGGCTTTATCACTGGTGTAGATATACGGAAGCTGCAATATCTGGAAATGTTACGTAGCGAAGGATACAAGCTCTATGTACTTAGCAACACGAATCCTTACGTAATGGGATGGGCATGCAGCGAACGCTTTTCTTCAGAGGGCAAACCTTTGACATCGTATTTCGACAAGTTATACCTCTCCTATCAGGTAGGTTGTACAAAACCCGAACAGCGCATCTTCGAGTACATGCTGTCGGATGCCGGCTTAGAACCGAAAGAAACCTTGTTCGTAGACGATGGCCAATCGAACATAAACATAGCAAGCCAACTGGGTATGCATACCTTCCAACCTGAAAATGGCTGTGACTGGCGAAAAGAATTAAGCCTGTTACTCGCTAAACTGAAGTAAAATATAACAAATATCCAAACAGAGATTCCGGTTTACATACTGGAATCTCTGTTTTAGTATACTTGCAGAGATAAAAACTGTATTAAGTAGCCTGCAAACAAAAACCTTGTATCAATCAGATATTAAGCCTGTTACCCTATTAAAAGCTCAACGAGCGGCAATCTCTGATTCATTTTTTTCAAAAAAAGACGCTAAAACACTTGCATATTACATTCTAAAGCACTACCTTTGCATCGCTTTTAAGGAAAAGCACTTCTTCGGGGTGTAGCGCAGTCCGGTTAGCGCACCTGCTTTGGGAGCAGGGGGTCGTGGGTTCGAATCCCGCTACCCCGACAAAAGGTTGATAATTAAACAAGATAAACGTTTAAATTATCAACCTTTCTTTTATTAATTAACTTCTATCCTACGCTTATTATGAAAACACTATCAGTGAAAAAAGTCAATGACTCTGCAATTACTTCGGCAGAACAGATACCTACAATATTTGATATAGAACAAATACCATTCAACCAGATAGACTGCATCAACTGGAAAGACTATCCATATCACCCTGACGTTAAATTCAGAATAGCTCATACTGGAAATGCTATTTTATTGCATTATTGTATAACAGAACAGAGTGTACGTGCAACAGCTCCGGAGGACAACGGAAGAGTATGGGAGGATTCATGTGCAGAATTTTTTGTACAGCCCGGAACAGACAACCAATATTATAATTTTGAATGTAACTGTGCAGGTACATTACTAATAGAATACGGAAAGCCAGGCAACCGAGAACACGCTCCACTGGAAACTGTGGGACAAGTTATGCGCTGGGCTTCATTAGGAAGAACTCCCTTTGAAGAGCGTTTAGGAGAATGTTCATGGCAACTTGCCTTAAGAATCCCCATATCCGCCTTCTTCCACCATTCACTGACATCACTTGACGGAATGAGAATGAAAGCAAATTTTTATAAGTGCGGAGACAAACTTCAGACTCCTCATTTTTTATCATGGAGTCCTATTGCACTCCCCTCCCCATGCTTTCACTGCCCCGATTTCTTCGGAGAAATAACATTTGAATCAAATAAGTAAAAACAATGCTACTGATATCTCTCATTACAGCAGTACAAGTAATTCTCATCATCAAAATATGGATGATGACAGGCGATGTGCGTAAAATCCGACAGAAACTGAACGAACCACAAGCCGAAAACCGCAAAATAACAGAAGCACAGTTAAAAGCTCTGGAAGGAAAAACAGAAAAAGCTTATACCTTATATAAAGAAGCATATTACTATAGTGTAGTAACATTCTTCAATGAGCTTGAAAACAAAAATCTGAAAGATACAGAAGCAAAAGAGAAAGCTTGGGAAGAAGGATTCAATGAAATAGTTTCCTATTATTCCGGACAGATAAGCCGACTTGGCAATTACAAACTGCCCGAAGAGGCATTGTACACTTATGCTCAGATAAGTGCACGAATCGGGAAACTATAAACTATACAAATCTATGACAGACTTTGCAGCAATCGACTTTGAAACAGCAAACAAGGAACGCTCCAGCGTATGTAGTGTGGGAATTGTTATCGTAAGGAACGGAGAAATTACCGAAAAGCTATATCGGCTGATACGTCCCTACCCTAACTATTATAGCTACTGGAACACACAGGTACATGGCTTGACGTTTCAAGACACAGCCTGTGCACCAACATTCCCTGAAGTATGGAAAGAGATTGATCCTATAATAGCCGGATTACCCTTAGTAGCGCATAACAGTCCTTTTGATGAAGGGTGTCTGAAGGCAGCATTTCAAGCATACAACATGGAATATCCTGGTTATACATTTCACTGTACCTGTAGAGCCTCCAGGCGGACATTCGGAAAAAGTCTTCCCAATCATCAGCTACAAACAGTAGCTCTAAAATGCGGCTACGATTTATCACACCACCATCATGCGCTTTGTGATGCAGAAGCTTGTGCACAAATAGCTATTAACATCCTATAAAAAAGTACGCCACCCTGTCAATAACATTGACAAGGTGGCATGAACTCTCTATCTTTACTACCTGTTATTTTCTTAGCATCAAATTTTTAAAAGGAGTCGGATATGGAGTTTCAAATTCCATCAGTTCACCTGTAACAGGATGATAGAAACATAGCTTAAACGCATGGAGTGCCAAGCGTCCCAAAGGATTCACTTCACAGCCATAACGTTCATCCCCTACGACCGGATGTCCCAGTGACTGCATGTGTACACGAATCTGATTCTTACGACCTGTTTCCAACTGCAATTCTACCAGCGAATAGCCATTAGCGCGTTTTATGGTACGGTAGTGAGTAACCGAATATTTTCCACCATCATCAACTGGAGAAGAACTTACATACAACTTACGGTCGGTAAGCCAAGATTCCACAGTACCCTGATCTTTTTCCATATCTCCCATCACGATAGAAACATAACGGCGATCGCGCACAATATCATGCCAGTTATCACGTAATGTATGTTGTGTCTTTTCATCTTTGGCATACATCATAATACCCGATGTTTCACGGTCTAACCGATGCACTACAAACACACGATTATTGCGATGCTGACGTTTTACATACTCATTCAATATATGCTGAGCCGTCTTTTCCTTCTGATGATCTGTCGCAACAGAAAGAAGACCTTCCTTTTTCTCCACTACTATCAGATAAGCATCCTCATACAAGATCTTCAGCATCGGATGACGGAACTCATGCTTGTTCTTCTCGCGGCTTATCTGCACCTTCATTCCCGGCTTTAAAGGATAATTATATAATGTCTGGATATTATTATCGACCAGTACAACACGATTGGTAAGCAAAGCCTTCACACGAGTGCGACTTATCCCCGCCATCTTCTTCATCAGAAACTCCATCAGTTCGGCAGGTTCCGTCACATTATATACAGTATATTTAGCAGCAGCACGCGCTACAGGACGCCCGCTTGTATTTCTATCTCTTCTTGACATATCTTCTTATTGATATAATTTATCTTTTCTCCAATAATACCACATTTTCTACATGATGTGTATGCGGGAACATATCTACCGGTTGTACGGCCATTACTTTATATTTAGCATCAAGCAACTGAAGATCACGTGCCTGAGTAGCAGGATTACAACTTACATATACAATACGCTTAGGCTCGGCAAACAGAATTACATCTATCACATCGTTATGCATACCCGCACGTGGAGGGTCGGTAATAATTACATCCGGACGACCATGTTCATTGATAAAATCCTGCGTCAAGATATCTTTCATATCACCGGCATAGAACAGTGTATTCTCAATACCGTTTATCTGAGAGTTGACTTTTGCATCCTCAATAGCTTCGGGAACGTATTCTATACCAATAACCTTCCTTGCCTGGCGGGAAACAAAGTTTGCAATCGTACCCGTACCGGTATAAAGGTCGTACACCAGTTCGTTGCCAGTCAGCCCTGCGAAGTTGCGAGCTACTTTATAAAGATTATATGCCTGTTCTGAGTTTGTCTGATAAAAAGATTTCGGACCGACCTTAAAGCGCAATCCTTCCATTTCCTCAAAGATATGGTCATTACCCTTAAATACTTCGACATCCAGATCGCCAATAGTATCATTGCATTTATTATTGATGACATAAAGCAATGAAGTAATCTGAGGGAACTTATCTGCAACAAACTGCAACAACACTTTCATCTTATCCAGTTCCGTATCCGAAGTAATCTTACATTGCAATAACACCATAAGTTCTCCTGTGGAGGAAGTACGCACCATCATATTACGGAGCATACCTTCCTGACTGCGCAAATCGAAGAACTCATAATTATGCTCGTAAGCAAAATCGCGGATTGCATTACGAATCTGATTGGAAATATCATCCTGCAACCAACACTTTTCGATAGCAAGTACCTTATCGAAAGCTCCCGGAATATGGAATCCGACAGCATTCATCTGATCATACTTCACATCCTGCTTGACTTCTTCTTCGGTAAGCCAACGTTTATTAGAGAAAGTAAACTCCAGCTTGTTACGATAGAACATTGTTTTCTCTGAGCCAAGAATAGGCATAAACTCAGGTAATTCCACCTTTCCGATACGAGTCAGGTTATCATACACCTGCTTCTGCTTATAACGAATCTGATCTTGATAAGAAAGACACTGCCACTTACATCCGCCACAAACGCCATAATGCTGGCAAAACGGTTCGGCACGCATTGACGACTTTTCGTGAAATTTTACTGCAACAGCTTCCGCGTAATGATTTTTTTTACGCTTTATCTGTAAATCGACTACATCTCCAGGAACTACATAAGGTACGAATATTACCAAATCGTTTACCTTAGCAACTGCCTTCCCTTCGGCAGCTACATCTGTTATTGTTACTTTTTCCAGTAAAGGAAGTTCTTTTTTCTTTCTTGCCACGTCTATTTTATATAAATCCGATTTGGGAGCAAAGTTACAAAATAATCCCAATAATCTGTCACGAATTTGAAAGAAGTTGATTTTGCAAAGTCTATATTACAAAACATACAATAAAAATCTCTCTTTTCATTTGGATATTCATAAAATATATATAGTTTTGCGAGCGTTAAATTCTTTTACAAAGAACCATTACAACTAGAAAAACATAAATAAACCTTAATAAACCTTTTAATAAAATGGAAAAGAAAAGAATCTATACTTTCGGAAACGGACATGCTGAAGGTAAGGCAGATATGAGAAATCTTTTGGGTGGCAAAGGAGCCAACCTTGCAGAAATGAACTTAATCGGTGTTCCTGTTCCTCCCGGATTCACAATTACAACAGAAGTTTGCAATGAATATTTTGAAAAGGGTAAAGACGATGTAGTTGCTCTCCTGAAAAACGATGTAGAAAAATCTATCGCCGGAGTGGAAGAACTCATGAAATCTAAATTCGGTGATGTAGAAAATCCATTACTTGTTTCTGTTCGTTCCGGTGCAAGAGCATCTATGCCAGGAATGATGGATACAATCTTAAATCTTGGACTCAACGACAAGGTTGTTGTCGGTCTGGCAAAGAAAACCGGTAACGAACGCTTTGCATGGGATTCATACAGACGTTTCATACAAATGTACGGTGATGTCGTACTTGGCATGAAACCAACAAATAAGGAAGATATCGATCCGTTCGAAGCTATCATAGAAGATGTAAAGAAAGCAAAAGGTGTACGCCTGGATAACGAACTGGGAGTAGCCGAACTGCAAGAACTGGTAGTACGCTTCAAAGCTGCTGTAAAAGCTCAAACCGGACAAGACTTCCCAGAAAATGCTTACGAACAACTTTGGGGAGCTATCTGCGCAGTATTCGATTCATGGATGAACGAACGTGCCATTCTTTACCGCAAGATGGAAGGTATCCCTGCAGAATGGGGAACAGCTGTCAACGTACAGGCCATGGTATTCGGCAACATGGGTGATACATCAGCTACCGGAGTTTGCTTCTCTCGTGATGCTGCAACTGGTGAAGATTTATTCAACGGCGAATACCTGATCAATGCACAAGGTGAAGACGTAGTAGCAGGTATCCGTACTCCTCAGCAAATTACAAAAATAGGTTCTCAACGCTGGGCTGCCCTACAGGGTATTTCAGAAGAAGAACGCGCTAGCAAATATCCGTCAATGGAAGAAGCTATGCCGGAAATATATAAAGAACTCGATGCATTACAGACAAAACTGGAAAACCACTACCATGATATGCAAGACATGGAATTTACCGTTCAAGAGGGTAAACTCTGGTTCCTCCAGACACGAAATGGTAAACGTACAGGCGCTGCTATGGTCCGCATCGCAATGGAAATGCTTCAGCAAGGACTGATTAACGAAAAGACTGCTATTTTACGTTGCGAACCTAACAAACTGGACGAACTGTTGCACCCCGTATTCGACAAAGAAGCTCTGCGTAAGGCAAAAGTTTTAACTCGTGGTCTTCCAGCATCTCCGGGAGCAGCATGCGGCCAGATTGTATTCTTTGCAGAAGATGCTGCACAATGGCGTGCAGACGGACACCGTGTTGTATTGGTACGTATTGAAACTTCTCCTGAAGACCTTGCCGGTATGACTGCTGCTGAAGGTATCTTAACCGCACGAGGAGGTATGACTTCTCATGCAGCTGTTGTAGCACGAGGCATGGGTAAATGCTGTGTATCAGGTGCAGGCGCAATCAACGTAGACTATAAAGCACGCACTGTAGAAATAGACGGTACAGTTCTGAAAGAAGGTGATTTTATCTCTTTGAACGGAAGTACCGGTGAAGTTTATGCAGGAGAAGTTCCTACCCGAGCAGCTGAACTGTCAGGCGACTTCGCTAAGCTGATGGATCTTTGTGATAAGTATACTCGCCTGAAAGTACGTACCAATGCTGATACTCCAAGAGACGCAGAGGTTGCACGCAGTTTCGGTGCTACCGGTATCGGACTTTGCCGTACAGAACATATGTTCTTCGATAACCAGAAGATTATTGCCATGCGTGAAATGATTCTTGCTCCTGATGTAGAAGGTCGCAAGAAAGCACTTGCCAAATTGCTTCCTTATCAGAAAGCTGACTTCAAAGGTATCTTCAAGGCTATGGACGGATGTCCGGTGAATGTACGTCTGCTCGATCCTCCTTTGCATGAATTCGTACCTCATGATCTGAAAGGACAAGAAGAAATGGCAAAAGCAATGAACGTTACGGTAGAATATATCCGCCAGCGTGTAGAAAGTTTGTGCGAACACAACCCAATGTTAGGACACCGCGGTTGCCGTCTGGGTAACACTTATCCGGAAATTACAGAAATGCAGACACGTGCTATTTTGGGTGCTGCCTGCGAACTGAAAAAAGAAGGTTACGATCCACATCCAGAAATCATGGTTCCATTGACCGGTATTCTTTATGAATTCGAAGCACAGGAAAAAGTAATTCGCAGTACAGCTGCTGAATTGTTCAAAGAAGAAGGCATAGAAGTACCGTTCAAGGTAGGTACAATGATTGAAATACCACGTGCTGCCCTGACAGCCAACCGAATTGCTTCACGCGCAGAGTATTTCTCATTCGGAACTAATGACCTTACTCAGATGACATTCGGATATTCACGTGATGATATTGCCTCTTTCTTACCTGTATATCTGGAAAAGAAAATCCTGAAAGTAGACCCATTCCAAGTTCTCGACCAAAACGGTGTTGGACAATTAGTAGAAATGGCAGTTGAAAAAGGTCGTTCAGTACGCCCAGATCTGAAATGTGGTATCTGTGGTGAACATGGAGGTGAACCATCTTCTGTTAAGTTCTGCCATAAAGTTGGTCTGAACTACGTAAGTTGTTCTCCATTCCGCGTGCCTATCGCTCGTTTGGCTGCGGCGCAGGCCAGCGTAGAAGAAATGTAATTATCTATCAAATAGATAATTAGCAAACTACAATAAGAGGTGGAAATCGTTGATTGCTCAATGGTTTTCACCTCTTATTATTGGACAAATACATTGTATATTCAGATATTTATTTTGACAGATTGTTGATTTCTGATTGTATTCCATCTAGAAAACGAGAAGCGTGCGCTCCATCCATTTGGGTATGATGGAATTGAAAGGAAACGGTGAGCGTGGTCTTGAAGAAGCCGTGTTTGTATTTTCCCCAGATTAGAAAAGGATTGTTGAATATTCCGCTATACATGCCTACTGCACCATCAATTTCATATTGGACCAATGCAGAAGTACCAATCACCATGCTGTCTGTCAGGTCATGATTGACGCAACTGTCTGCAACCTTTTGGGTCAGCTGAAGATAGTTTTGATTGAACAAGGAGAGGTCCTCAGAGAAAGGTATGTCGCAGGAACTAACTTCTCCTTCTTTGTTGGCTACAATGGTATTTACGGCTATGCTGTCGAATTGTATAAGTTTGCCACCGACGGGAAGCAGATAAAACTCCTTGATGCGACAGGCTGCCTTGCCGATACAGTAACACATGAGCATATTGAATTTCAGTCCTCTTTTCTTACTGACTTGAACGAGACGGGCCACATGGAGCGTTTTAAAGAATGTCACCATGGGCATGGGTGCGTTCATCCACATTTCGAATGCGAATGCTCTGCTTGTTTCTTGTGGGTTTACTTCTTTCATCATCACTACTTTTTGGGTGCAAAAGTAGTGATAGCATCCCGTCTGTGATAGAACAAAAGGGACATTAAACGGGATGGGTGAATAAGTCTGAGTATGGACTTGTCATTTCAAGAAGTGACTTGGGAGTATATCCACAGTGCTTTTTAAATTCGCGAATATAGTGCGATTGGTCTGCATATCCGCTAGCTAATGCGATTTGTGCATGGTTTATTCCTGTACTTTTCTGATGCTGTAAGAAAGACAATGCTTTTTGCAGCCGAACGATATGCGTGTATTCTTTGGGGCCCATGCCTACAAACGTCTTGAACTCTCTCTCAAACTGTTTCTTGCTGAGACAAGCCATTGATGATAATTCGTTTACAGAGACTTGTGAAGTTTTCAGAATCTGGGAAATAGGTTCGTTTATTCTTTGAAATTTATACTCGGTACCCATACGCATGGCAGAGACTTGTAAAAGTAACCACTTTTCGATGTACTGAATGCACAGATTGTTGTCTTCGCAGTCTAAAATTCGCTTGGATAATTCAATCAAACTCTTATTCTCAATGCCAAATCCGAATACCTCCTGGTTATAGAAGGAGTTGGTAGGTATATTCAAGAATAAATTCAAAGTATGTAGCTGAAAGACAACAACAATCATTTCAGTATGACCATTTGTATAGATGTGTGATGAAAAATTGACTTGCCCACTAATTGTGATGGTGTCTTGCCATATTCCCAATTCAGGTATAAGCAATGGAGTCTTTTTGTGAAATATGATTTGCGGACAGCCAATAGGAAAAGTAAAGGTATTTAAAATCTGGTCGCTTTTAAATACCCAATAGTATCTAATGTAAGGCAACAATGTCTTGCAAGGTTTGTAAAATTGGAAGGAGTCTTGAATCATTTTACAAAACTACTTTATTTGTATTATACTTTGGTTTTTAGTTGATAATCTTTGCCTTAGATATGACCCAAATAAAAAGGTGGCCAATTCTATACATTAGAACTGCCCTCCCCCGATAATTTAGTCTACCAATGAGAACAACTCAACAGTCTTGCGTCCTTTCTTGACTTCCTCAGACTGAACTTTTCCCTCTCTGGTCAACCAGCCGATGGCTGCAACAACTTCCTTGTCGGTCAGTTTGGTTTCCTTCTTCAGCTTAGTCAAATCCATTCCACTTTTTCATGCAGTACGTTCCATACGGCACCTTCATGTGTGCCAATCAAACTAATGTCCATATTGAAGATGTATTCTAAAAACGATACAAAGGTAGTGCTTTTTGTGCTGATTTACAAGCGAAAACGAGTATACTTGGTGTTTGTTTGAGGTACATTGCTTATCTTTGTGCGTTTTTTTAAGAATTTAGAAATGACGAAAGCAGAATTATGTAAGAGTATATCCGCAAAGACCGGATGTGATGCACAGACTGTACTGGCAATAGTGGAAAGTTTGATGGTGGAAGTGAAGGAATCACTGGAGAAGGGAGAGAATGTTTATTTTCGTGGCTTCGGTAGTTTTATTGTGAAGCAGCGCGCGGAAAAGACTGCACGTAACATCTCTAAGAATACCACTGTGATTGTGCCGGCTCACAACATCCCGGCATTCAAACCCGCCAAGGAGTTTGTGAAATTAGTGAGCAAACTGGAGGATTGATAGTGCTTGAAAAAAGCAGGTGTCTGCCTCTTATAAACACATGCGAAACGATTATATAGTTGTACATAAAATCGTTTCGCTATTTTGGCAATCTTAGCTGAAGGAATGGTTTATTTATCCCATTGCATAAACCATTCCTTTTCGTTATTGTTTGAATCTATTCCTTCCCTGATAACCTGAAAACCTTCTCTGATATAAAACTTCAAGGCCTTCTGGTTTTTTTCATATACAGTCAAAGATAGGGTCGAATGTGTGTTCTTGAGAAAACTCAGCAGTTGTTTTCCGATTCCTTGTGATCGTTTCTTTTGTTGGACAAAGATTCCTGCAATATAATTGTTCTCTAGTCCTGCGAAGGCCACCACTTGATTTTGTATTTCATAAACATAAATATCTGCTTGGGGAAGCACTTGTTTCATATACTCCAGATGGCTTTCCCAGTAAGTTGCCGCAATAAACGAATGGGCATCCAGGTTGCTCTTTAACCAGATATTCAAAACAGACGGCAGATCTTCCGGTTGGTATTTTCTAATCATATTGTATGGTTCTATATGGCTATTCAATTAAAAGACCATGTTTTTATTCTGTTAATTCTTTTTAAAAATAAATCATATCCTGCAATAACTTTCCCTCTTCTATTATCGGGTGGTCGTAATGATCCGTGAAGAAATTTGGAATGGTATGGGAATAGTGGAAACCACAGCTCCGATAGAAAGAGGTGGTTTGCACACTGTCACCTGTACCAACCTGCATAATTTGTTTTATCCCTTTGTATTGTTGGCACAAATATGCAATAAATCTTTTACCATAACCATGCCTTTGGAATGACGGAGAAATAGCTATATTCTTCAATTCGCAGACACCGTCTCTTTCGTCTGTAACTACGGCTACACCGATGGGACTGCCTGCTTCTGTTGAAAACATCACAAACATTTCTCCCCACTCCAGATAACGGTCTATCATGGATTCCTGCTCATCGCCCAGCAACAGCAGTTCCAAATACTGCTTTTTCCTGGTTTCCTGTTTGATGATGTATATAGGTTCAATAAGTTTCATGCTTTCATTATTTCAACAGTTTCCAATAACCGCCTTTGGAAGGACCTACATATTCTATCAGGTGTTTTAATTCTTCCAAATCACGATAAATGGTACGAACCTTCACATCTAATTTTTCAGCCATTTCTTCAGTTGTGATTTGAGGATTGTGTCTGATTAAGCTGATAATGCCTTGATGTCGTTTTTGCTTCTTCTGCAGATTTTTCTTACCTCCTGGTGTATCATCTATGGATAAAGCCAGTTCCTCTGCTTCAAACTGGTCCTCGTTTTTGACTGACATTTCGAGATTTTGACTGACATTTTCCTCAGTTTTGACTGACATTTCCATATAAGTAATGGAAAAGATGAACTGTGAGCCGTTGACGATTTCCACTTTGTAGTCAGGATAGTACAAGGGGGCATAGCGCAGGATATTACGGGTGCCTGAGCCCATATCTTCCACCCAGGACAACTCATGGAACACGCGCACCAGCAGCGGATTCTTAGTGTAGTTGCTCAATTCCTGCAGTGTGAGTTCGCCTTCGGGAATCTCCGGAAGCAGACGGGTGGGGTTCTTCGTGACTACCCGGTCTTTGAATACATGATAGAAGCAGGCATAACCTGTACTGAAATCACTGTGTACGCAAATGTTGCCACAATTTCACGGAAGAGGTCCTAGCGCAGGTCTTCCCGTTGGGTAGTCCCTTCTGGCAGGTAGAATTTGTTCGGCAGGTAGCGTTCCGTAAACTGCGTCAGTCGGTCATAGACCTTGATCAGGTTACAGCGCATGGTGATGCGGTCGTCGTACCGGTTGGGGAAGCGCTTGATGTCATTGTATTCCTCGTAGGTACACATGTGAAACAGCGCCTCGAAGCGGTAACGGGGCATATACTCTTCAATGGCTTCTTCCTTGCCAAACAGAATGAGTGCGGCATACTTCAACTTCAGTTTTCCGGTTTCCCTTTCTTTCTTGGCCAGACGGGTATGAAGCAGTATATCTTCATCTGTCAGCTGCAGCCAGGGATGGTTCGGCTTGATGACTGCCAGGATATTACGGCAATACTGGAAAGTATCACTGTCCAGATCTTCCAGTGTCAGTTCTTCTACAATCCTTTCTTCAAAAAGATGCGGATTCTTTCGTTCAAAGAGCGAAAGCAGCAATTCCGGCTGGTCGGTTACATCAATGTCTGCATCTCCATTGCGGTCCCAGTATTTCCCCTTGTAGCGGTAAACGTATTGTCCGCAAGGAATGTCCAGATGCAGGACCACCTTCCCCTCAACGGTCAGTATTTGCGGTGTGAAGTAGGGACAGGGCAAGAATAAATCCGGATTCTTGATGGCCGTGATGATATTCCCCTGCAGCGTGGTAGCTTTGTCTGGATTCACTCCGACAATTTCACCATTATCCTTGACTCCCACAAGGATGTGACCACCACTATGGTTCAGAAAGGAGCAGACGGTTTCATACAATGAATCAGAAATCTGTTCATAGCATGTCTTGTATTCTATTTGAGCATTCTCTCCAGCTTGGGAGAGTTTGATAAATTGGTCTTCTCTCATGAGGTTCGGTAACTTGTTTACAGATATATATTGCATGGTCCTATCATTGAGACCCATGATACAAAGATAATTCTATTCCCTGAATGTTCGAAATAAAACGGCCTTTATATCATGGGGGTTAATCCTATCAGTTATCTTATATCTCGGAATCATCTTCACTGTTTTCCGTAATCACTTCCGTTTTCAGTTCCAGTCCGAACATCTCCTTGAGTTGCAGATATTCGAAGCAAAGTGCTTTGGGACGGTTCACCTTCGGACTCTGGATGACCTTTCCGTCTTTCACAACCGTCACGCAATCCGGGTTACCACTGGGCAGCAGGATGTAGAAGCGGTCCTGCTTGGTGCCCAGAAAAGCCGGATGGGATTTGAGGTACGACAGAATGGTGGACCACGACGAGCGGTTGACCGTTATGTTCTGGGTGGAGTTGCGACTGCTGAACAGCGAGGAGATGGCTGCCATGTTCAGGTAGAGTATCGGACGGGCTTCTATGAACTCCATATCTTCCTTGACATTCATCGGACGGAACTTCTTGAGATAGCGGATGTTGAAGTGTACCTTTTCTGTACACTTTCCGATGGACTGCCAGCCCTGAAGCATGTTCCAGAAGTCGGCCACTTCGGAGCTTTCCTGGGCCAGTTCGTTCTGGTTGCGGATGCCGTTGATTGTGGTCTCCAGCATCTGAGCGTAACTAAAGGGAGGATGCAAGGCGGATTCCAGCGTGCGCAGTGTGACCAACGGAATAATCCAGTTGCCGAAGATACGGTCATGGATGCCTTCCTGTTCCATCTTGATGGCAAGTTCCCGCTTGGTGAGGGAGTACATATCGGGAAAGTTCTTCTCAAACAGCTCCCGATGTTTCAAAATGTCGAGGGTCAAATGGGTCAGGCCCAGGTTGCAGATGGACTGCAGCTCCTCGTAATGTTTTTTCTCCAGGACGCTGAACGAGGTCTTGGTGTAGGTCAGGAAGAGGACACGGGTATAGAGCGCCATATCCTGTGTCGGTTTTTCCTGCCCACAGATGACGACTCCCGTGCTGACGATGGTCTGAGAGGCCATGCCATCCGTGTTGGTGTTCTTCTTGGTCTGACCACCACCGCCCCAAAGACCTTTGAGGAAAGCTATTTTACGCACATCGAGGTCGTTCTTGTATTCGTCAAAAACAACCAGGGTATTGACTGCCTGCGATACCCGGTCGTTCATGGCCGGAACGGATGCCACACCCATGTTGGGCGGTTCCACGTCATGCAGGAAGAAGACCTGCAGGCTGGTGGTCAGCGTGGTCTTACCGGTACCTTTCTCACCGAAAAGATTCAGGATGGGGAAATGACGGGTGCGCTTATAGACCACGTCCCGGAAAAGGGTGGCTATCAGGTAGCCGAAAGCGATGCGGGCGTTGTTGCCAAAGACTTCCGTCAGCTTTTCCACGAACGAGCGGAGAAGCACGCCGTTGCTTTTTCGGTGCACCATCAGTCGCTCAAACTGGTAGATTTCCGCATTGTCCCGGTAGATTTTAGAGGTGGCGGGAATGTAATAGGCATGGTGGCTGTCGTCCTGTATGATACCCATTTCATCAGCTTCATGAAAGACGCCATGCTGAAAGATGCCGTTGCCGAACGCGAAGAACTCCTTGCTCTCGTTCCAGCCGAGCTTCCGGACTCGCTCGGCCGTCTGGGTGCGGGAGTAGAGGAACTCCTTGACGTTGTTGAGTTTGTCTATCTTGCCCAACCATACATAATTGCCGACCGAACCTATCTTTTGCTGGAAGTTGGAGATGGAGCACATTTCGGACTCCTTCAACTCGATGATGCAGCTGTCGCGGAAGGAGTTGAACAGCCGGAAGAGGCGGACACCGTTATTCTCATCATGGATATGGAACAGGGGTTCCATCCGAAAGTTGGAAAGGCGGATGGGGTCTTCATCATCCTTGCCCAGGCAATAGTAACAGTTGTTGCGGACAAACAGGTTGAGCTGCCGGAGCGCATCGGTCTCTTCCTGCTGCTTGTCCATCATGGTCGGCTGTTTAGCCCTCTTGGCCTGGTTGCGGGCTTGTGTCACGGCATCCTTCCACAGGCGGGCCTTTCCGTAGATCTTACTCAGCTGCTCGATGCACTGTTCATATACGAACTGGTCCTTTACATAACGAAGCAGGTCGCCAATGTGATTGACGCAGTTGATTTCCCTGAGCAGCGAACTGGCCGTGGCAAACTGCTTCTCTGCCAGCCAGACGATGAAATGCTTTTCCTTCAGGTTGCGGTAGATTTCTTCGCTTAGGATGTAGCTGTCCGCATCTTGCTTGACAGGAACTTCACGGGGAGCGTTTGGGGGAATGTTTTCCCCTTCATAATAGTTCGCCAGCTCTTCTTCCGTCAGTTCCCGGGTGCCGAAGGGCAATTCCTTGACCGTGCATGGAACCCTTTTCGGATGGCCAGTGTGCCGCATTCCATCACAGCCTTGAAGCCGGGGCCGTATTGGCCTTCCGGAGCCACATCGGAGTCAGGAATGAAACAGAGGGAGGACTTGTAGCGTTTCAGCAGGTTCAACTGGTTCTCGTTCCAGCTGGTTCCCAAGGAGGCCACCGTGTTCTCCAGACCGATGGATTGCAAACGCAGCACGTCAGGGGCGCCTTCCACGATGATGAAGTTCTCGGCATCCCTCAATCGAAAGGCGCGGTCGATGCCAAACAGAGTTTCTCCCTTGGTATAGAGCACACTGGTGGCGGAATTGATGTACTTGGGGACATTCGGATTGGCGCCGATGTAACGGGCCGTATAGGCGATGATACGTCCCCACTGGTTCCGTATCGGAATCATGATCCGTTCGCGGAACATGGGGTAACTGGTACCATCCTCCTTCCGTTTTGAGCATGCCCAGTTCAAACAGCAGTTCCTCTTTCAATCCTTTCTGCTGACAGAAATCGCGGAAGGCGGTGCTGTCTTTCGGGGCATAACCCAATCCAGCCTCAGAGCAAAAGTCTTCCGGCCAGCGGTTGTAGACATAACACCGGGCATTTCGGGAATCCTCCGTAGCTGCCAGGCGAAGGTTGTCGATAAAGAAGGTCTGGAGTATATCCAGTGCGGCTAGATAAGATAGTAATCGAATAACCCCAATCAGAACCAATTATCTTTTTCATCTTGTTTGTTTTTGTTTTGTATTATTGCTGTCCGATAAAATCGATTTAAAATAAAAAATGCCGCTCGGCCATTGTATATTCAATGGTCGAGTCTTATTT
>ENA-ORLY01000231-ORLY01000231.1-human-gut-metagenome-genome-assembly--contig:-NODE-231-length-85619-cov-8.157116_pt1 | contig 85619 bp, 87 predicted proteins | sample MGYA00243071_ERZ508832 | MGnify/ENA primary metagenome ERZ508832 (study PRJEB26277, sample SAMN04329777) | human gut metagenome | biome: human-associated habitat | host: Homo sapiens | place: USA... | reverse complement strand
ACCGCATCCAGAAAACGGGCGTAAACCTTACGCCGGACCACCGTTCCGCCGACCAGACTCTGCAGATCTTCCGCCATACCGGTGACCATACCGTGCAGGTTAGAAACCGTCAGTGTCGGACGGGCAGCACTGCCCTTGCCGTTCAGTTCAAATCCTGTCCCCTGAATGGGGTATGCCTGATACTGCCGCCCCTGCCAGGTGACAGGCTCACCTTTTTCGTTCTGCTCATTACAGAAAAAATAACGTTCACCACCGACCTCTGTCAGATCGATTTCCCAGAGCACCACCTGGGCTGACTGAGTGAGGCGTGTCGTCTCATGATGTGTTTCCTGTGGAATATCCTGCATCATGGCCTCCTATGCCACGACCTGTTCAAAATCTGCCGTTATGGTTACCCACAGCGCCCCCACGCTTGCCGACCATTTACGACAAACCACCCTGATCGGCTTCCAGTCATAAGGTGGCGTCCACTGAAATGCGCGGACGCCACCGTGCCGTTCCAGAAAGGCTTTTAAAGATGGGTGTTCACATTTACGAACACGTATCGTCACGCTGTAAGTCGACAACTGGTTATTCAGTCCCGCCGCACGACGCTGTTCATAACCATCGCCCAGCTTCACTGTCACCACTTTCGGCTCTGATACCACATTCATATCCGGGCGCACTTTCCAGTGAAACGTCTCCATTACCGATATGCTCCACTTAACCGACCACCATCACGGGCCTGCTGTTGCATAAAGTCCGCTGCCGCTTTTTTCCCGAGGTCATAAACCACCTTCAGGGCAGCCGGACCTATCTGCCCGTTCGTGCCATCGTTATTGATCTCGATGTTGTACTGCGGGGCAAACATCGCCATACCTGAACCACCAATATCCGCCACAACCCCCAGCTTACCGTCAGCACCACGACGCAGTGGCAGAATGGCTTCAGGTCCAGCTTCCCCCATCACACCCGCGCCTTTTGCAAAAGCAAAAAACGTCGGACGGTTAACCACCGTGCCACTGTAACGACTCAAATCAGCAGACTGATAAATCCCCCCATTGGCATTCAGGGAAAGGCTGCTGAGATCAAATCCCAGTACACTGCCAATCCCTTTTATCGATTTCATCATGGTTGCCTGCGCCAGGATTTTCGCCATATCTGACAGCACCGAAGAGGTGAAGGATTTGAAGTTGAGTTTGCCGGTAGTGACAAAAGTTGCCAGGCCATTTCCCATGTTGCTGAAAGCTGACGAGAACACCTGTTCTGCTGTTCCTGCCGTATTATCTGCATCCACGGTAAAATCCTGAAATGCACGCAGGACTCCGTTTTTCCAGTTACCCTGCACAACTTCAAGCTGTTGCCAGTAACGGCGATTCTCATTCAGTTGTCGGTTCAGGCTCTCCGTCAGCGCCTGCTCGGCCTTTCTGTAGTCATCCGTGTTATATGTCCCTTTCTGCTCACTATCCCGCCTCAACTGCTCCAGCTGTTGCTGGTATTTCTGGCGAAGACTCAGTTGTACCTGATATCGCTGCCGCTGCTGATCACCCATACCCACCGTGGCGATATCCAGGTCATGTTGCTGACGCTGAGCGCGCTCTTCTTCAGCCAGTTGACTGGTCAGCTGAATTGTTTTTTTCTTCAGATCGTTGAGTGCCGTCTGTTTCTGAAGCTCCTGCTGTTTTACATCCAGCAGCGTCAGTGCCTGAATCAGTTCATCTTTACGGGCCAGCACACTCTTTTCATCTGCCGTCAGTTTTTTCCCGTCCAGATCGCTGATGCGCTGCTGCAGAGCCAGAAGCTGTTTATGCGCTTCTGTCATCCTGTCAGTGGCAATGCCTGCTGACTGTCTTGCAGCAGCAATCTGTCCTTCCACCTGTGCCTGTTGCTGACTGTACTGCAGCAATAACCGGGTGGCCTCATCATTACGGGGTTCGCGTGTTTTTTTCTTACCGGATGCCAGGGCTTTCTCGTAACGTTCATTTTCACGTTGTATCGCCGCATCCCTGACAGCCTGATCGGCGTACTGCATGGCATTAATACGCGCAATTTCACGCTGATGTCGTGCAGCTTCCGTTTCATTCATCCGGTTCAGTGCAGCATTTTCAGCATTACGGCGTTTCTGTTGCTCCTGATAATTCCGCTCTGCCTGCTCTTTTGCATCCTGCAAATCCTTCTGGCGTTTTTTCTCCTGAAGATCGTTAAGACGCTGCTGATCGTATTCAACCTGAGAAGATGATGCCGTCCAGGGGAGTCTTTTCGCCCGCGACACTTTCTCCTGCAAAGTGGCAATCTGCGCATCCAGCGAATCTTCACGACCAATATTCATGGCCGCATCCCAGAACTGCTTCCACCAGTCAGACAAGGTTTGCAGCGTACTACCCAGCGCATTGAGGTTATTATCAATATCCGCAGTACGCCGTCCGGTTTCCTCTGCCAGTGCAGACATGGCTATCCGTGCAGCATCACTGGACCGCCCCTGCTCCCCAAGGACGCGTATCTGCTCAAGCTGAGTGGCAGTAAGAAAATGCAGCTCATTGTCCAGAGCCTTCGCGGCATTTACAGGATCATCCTTCAGCCGCTTAAACTGATTTATGGTATCGCTGACCGACTGGCCAACCGATCGCTCCATCTGTGCGGCAGCTCTCGCCACCATACCGATATCGTTTCCACGAAATGCACCACTCCCCACCACCTGAGCCAGCGCACCGGCTGCAGCATGTTGCGTGATACCATTCCCGGAAATAGCACGACTGAGCGTCCACAGCTGCCCGGCAGTGACTCCGGCATAATGCCCCGTCAGCGACAACTGGCGGTTAAATTCTTCCCCCTCCTTCTGACCGTCATACCAGGCTTTACCCAGACCATAGACGGCCGCGGCAATACCGCCAATAACCCCGCCCAGCATCATGCCTTTCGGTGACATCAGTGTGTCTATCCATCCGGCACGGTTAGCCAGCGTTATCCCGGATCCCCTCAGCGCACCTAAATTGCCGCGAGCCAGTTCACCTATCAGAACGCCTATCTCCTGGCGGGCCGCTGCACTTTTCAGACCCAGCGAATGCGTGGCTTTTCCTGCCTGCTCCATTTTGCGGATATACACTTCTGCAGCACTGCTTACCCCCAGCTGGGCAGCCCTGGCACGAAGCAACTCAGAAGAAGAAAGATTCTGGCGGGTTGCCTGCTCTTTAAGCTGACGGATAAACGCCACTTTCTGTCGGGTAGACTCTTCCTCAGCCTGCGTAAGAACACGGGTTTTCGCCGTAACCTCAGAAATCAGCGCCAGATAATCCTGCTGACCAATCCCGCCACTGTTTCTGGCCTGTCGGATCTGCTGCTGAATACGCTGTAATTCCTGCAGCCCCGCACTGGCCTGTTTCACACTGTCAATCTGACGATAAAACGCAGCAGCTGCTTTATCCTGAGCCTCCGCCAGAGCCATGGCCTGCGCCTGTTCCTCGCGCATTTTCTGGCTCAGCGCCTCCATGCGCTGGCGGGTTTTCTCCACCTCGCGGGCCATGCGTTCATGAGCCTGTGCGTTCTTCTCCACCGTCTGCGCATGGACGGAGGCGGCTGTTGCAGCCGAAGACGCCGCCTGCGTTGTCTGCCGGGCGGCCTGAGTCTGACGCTCCATAAAACGCTGCATACGGGCAGAAGACCGTTCTGCATCGCTGGCTGCACCATTCAGAAGGTTTTTGATACGGGGAATTTCATTTTTAAACTCTGCCGCATCAATCCCCAAATCAATGACCAGGTTGGCTATCTGGTCCATAACGCACACCTCCGGAAATACCTTCTCCAAGATGCATCAGTTCTTCGTCCGTTCGCTCCGGTATCCCGTTCTCTTCCGGTAAAAGGCTGAAATCAGCCACCGCAGCATCACTGCTGCCGGACACCATTCTCACGATCAATGCCTTCAGCGAGGCAAACTGCGCATCCATCCACACATCACTGAAGCTCTGCATCCGGAAATAATCGCCCCACTCACCAAGCTCAGTGGACGACATTTCCGACAGCATCCGCCGCCAGTCTGCCCGCCGGAACTCCCGGGCAAGCCGCATGACAAACTGCATTTCCCGCGTCAGGACTTTTCCGGCGTCAGCGCCTCATGCTCATCATCCCCGGCATTATCAATGGTCCCCATACCGCTCAGCGACAGAACCATCTCCGCCCCCGCACCCAGGGCATCATACGACCATGTTGTAATAACGGATGCGCAAAGCGTCTCTACATCCTTAGACTGATCCGCATTCCACAGTGAGCGGGAAACCAGCCAGGCATTGATATCCATCCCCATCCGCAGAAAAGCAATCTGTCGTTCAGCCTCCGGCAGTTCTCCCTCTTCGGCATCAAACTTTGCCGTTCGCTGCTGAACAAACGCCAGATATTCAATTCTCTGCAGCCCGGACAGCTCACTGAGCACCACGGACTGCTTTTCATAATTAAACGTGCCCTGTTTCAGAAACATCATGTTCTCCACCTGCAAAAAAGCCCCGGATAACCGGGGCAAATGATGAGTATCGTCCTGTTAACCTGCGGCGCTGACAGCCACCGTAGCCACTGCCACAAAATCGCCGTCAGAAGTCATGCCCACAATGCTGACACTGCCCTGCTTCACGCCTTTCACCGTGGCCACAAGCCCGTTCAGGGTCACCGTGGCAGTCTGTGGATCTGTCGAATGCACACTGATCGCTTTGTCACTGGCTCCGTCAGGTTTTACTGTAAAGGTCAGCGTGGTGGTTGCTCCCACTTTTACACTGGCAGATGCCGGTGCCACCGTCAGCCCGGTAACGCCCACGGTTTCAGTGCCTTCCTCTGCCAGATACGGACGCCCCACACCGCTGATTTTCACGGTGCGGGTCATCACGTCTTTTGAGGCAATGGTTTTACCCAGTGAACTCAGCCAGCCACGGAAAACATCAACAGTACCGTTGGGATATTTGATACGAAACGCGCAGACTTCACCGGAGTCGAACAACTGAACCAGTTTTTTCTGCCCGCTGTCCCCCGGACGCCAGGCCAGCGTCGCCGAAGTATCACCGACGGATTTCTGCCCCTGGGTTGTCGTTTTCCAGTCTGCATCTTCATCATCGAGATAAGTGTCATCTTCTGCATCAGCGGTCATTTCGCCAGGTTGCAGATCCTTCACCATCGCAAGACGCAACCAGTCAGTGTCCGACAAAGGGTTCGCAAACGCATCGCCGTTGCCGGTATACATCCAGAACGTCGTTCCCGCACCTTTCGTTTTTGCCAGTGGATTTGGTGTGGTCATTACCACCTCCTTAATTCGTGTACGTGATCTGGTACGTGATTTCCGCCATCGCCCAGGTGGCCATCTCATTATCACGTTGATAGTTAAAACCGAGTGGGATCAGGGTGTCGATGAGTCCGGAAAGTGCCGGTACATCATTCAGGGCCGGGAAAATGGTGCTCTCCATCCACATATCCAGCTCTGAATCCGGTGCCTGTGCCCGGATGAAGACAGCAATATGCAGAACAGCCTGCCAGTCATCTTCATCCGTCATTTTTCCGGTGTACTGAGCATCACTCAGCCACACCGCCACGGCAGGCAGTTCCTGCGCATCAACAAATGCCGGAAGCCCGTCAAAAAACGTGGCGCTGTCTCCACACTGTTCCCGAAGGCGTGCCAGTACGACCTGGCGGATTTGTGTATGTCGATTCATCGGGTCAGCCATAACCTCAGTTGTTGTTTCAGTGCATACCCCAGCTGTTTCGGCATTTCCGCAGCAATGATGCGGTCGCGGGCATCTTCAAATGCCTGTGTCAGCGGTCCGGACAGCGGGATTTTCACCACATCAATGGGGTAACGATTTTTGCCATCAATACGCCGCATCACATGCCAGCGACCATTCGCCAGTTGCTGAATAAACGCATCCCGGAAAAGATATTTACCCACCTTCAGCACGCTGCCACGGTACTGCAGTTTTCCACCACGCCGGGTCAGTCTGACCCGGGCGGTCCCCAGCTTAATGGCAGGCAGATTGCCCCGGTTAACGCGGATCCTGGCCGTCATTTTTCCTGACGGACTGGCTTTAAACACCCGGACACGCTGACGTACCAGTTTCAGGGGTATCCCTTTCACCTGGTTATCTCCCGCAACGGTATTCCCGGCAACCTGCCGGGTGGCAACCGAGACCGCTTTCTGTGCCACACGGTTTATCGCCCATGCGCTGGCCTGTGGCACCATACGGGTATCAAGGCTGTTCAGATTGCGGATGGCATTCTCAAGCCCCTTCATCCCACACCTCTTTACTCAATAAAGATCATTGGCTTACCGTTAAAGCGTTCATGCCGTGTGACCGTCCAATGTTGTCCGTCATAAACAACGCGATCCCCGCGCCGTGGGCGGTATCCCGAAGAAAACACCACCAGAGAGACCGCAGGTCCGGACAAAGCATTCAGCTCTGCCAGTGTTTCTCCCGGGATCACAGTCATATCGACATCATTAATCGAGGCTGTCTTTCCCATCTTTCTGACCGTGATCGCATCCATACGCGCTGCCAGCCGGGAAAAGGGATCAGACATTGAGTTTTACCGGCACTTCTTCTGCACTGGTTCCGGCATCTGCCCAGACAACCCCGACCAGCGGATCAGAGCCGCTGTTAGTCAGCTGAACTTTTCCGGACTTCAGATAAACCTTCTTACCCGTTTTCATGTCATCCGTTTTCAGCTTAGGCAGCATAAACACACCTTCGGTCAGGCCGTCGCCTGTTTCACCCTGTGGAATATCGGTCAGCGCCACCGCAAAAACATCACCCACCTGCACCAGGTCTCCGCTGCTGATGGCTGCACTGGCAACAATCGCCACCGTTTTTCCTTCTTCTACAAAATTCTTTGCCATAACTGTCTCCGCACAGCCCCGTTCAGGGGCTGATTTCAGGTACAAAAAAAGCCCTTACGGGCCATCAGAGTTGTTGTCTGCGACGTTTACGCCGTACATTTCACCAGACCGCGGTGATCAACTGGCGCGACACCGGCGTCAATACGCACTTTCGTTGTCACGCCATCCACACTGAAGCCCTCCATCTGATCAATATATGGCGTATCCACACCGTTGAGATAAGCCACTTCAATCGTATCGGAGCCTTTTGACGCAGCCAGGTAGAAGGTGGTCTGGCTGTTATCATCAAGACGGGGCTCTGCAATAACGGTCGCAAAATCTTTCACCGGGTTAATAATACCGGCGTTAATGTCAGCCCCCTTGACACTTGAGGAGCGAATGACCTGGTTAGCAACAGACTCCATCGCCGTCGGTACCAGTACGAACGCAGGACGAATATTCAGATGACGCTCCCCCTCTTTCTGAACGCGCATCAACTGGCGGGCTTTATCCAGCGATGCCACGTCCATTGCCGCGCTCTCCAGTACGTTTGCATGTTTCGCTTTATCGAACAGACTTACATTATCTGTGGAGATTTTCGGGTTAGACGTCAGAATGGCATAAACCAGATCGGCAATAGTGGATTTCGCCGCACGGCCCAGTTTCATCGGGACATCGGTCAGCATATTCAGATCATCATTGATAATGGCCTGACGGGTGATACTGAACAGCTCGCCATAGGTCGCCAGTGCAATAGTGGCCTGTTTATCTCCGGTGGTGACGTATTTATATTCCGCCCCTTCACGCACCTGACGCAGAGCACTGAAGCCCCCCATACCCACACGATGGGCAATTTTAAAATCAGACAACTGACCTTTCCGCGTCCACTGTTCATAGGTTTCAGGGGCATCTTCCCAGCCCCGCAGAATGGCTTTGTTCGCAACATCCAGCAGAATATTACCGAAGTCAGACGTACTGTGTGTGAACGCCGCACCGACCATCTGCATCGGGTTATAACTGGAAACCCCAATACCCCGTTCAGTCAGTGACATACGGGCATATTCACGCAGGGTCATCCCGTTGTAGACATTATCACGTTCGGTTTTTTCAAATCCGGCACGCGCCATCAGCGCCTGGCGGATCCCGTCCCCCACAAAATTACCGTTTCCGGCATAAATATGAGCCGGGGTATTTTTATTGGATGGCGTGGACTCGCGCCCCATCTCGTTCAACAGCTTTTCGCGGGCCTGCTCCAGCGAACATTCAGGATCGGCAAGACACTGAGCCTGCAGCGTCTGATAACGCCCGCCAAACATGGCAAACAGATCATTAATACCGTTTACACGCGCTTTTTGCTCTGCCAGTACCTGCGCACGGATACTGTTTTCATCCACCACGGGTGCTGCTGCCTGCACTGGCGTCCGGGAGGCTGCAGGTTCATCATCCTGTACGCGTGGAGCACTGTTGCGTGGCGGAGTAATCATGTTTCGAATGGATTCCGGCATCTTTTTAAATTCCTCTGTACGTTTTGACTGAATACATGCCATTGCCTTAACGGCTGGCGTCACCTGATCAGCAAATCCCTGTGCCAGACATTCGGCACCGGACATCCAGGTCTCATCCGCCAGCATGGCAGCAATTTCATCGGTGGTTTTCCCGGTTTTCTGTGCATAAGCGGGTAACAGAACCGCCTCAACCTTATCGAGCAGGTCGGCATAGGTGCGCATGTCCTCCGCATCACCGCCCGTAAAGCCAAATGGTTTATGAATCATCATGAAGGTGTTTTCCGGCATAATGACCGGGTTTCCCACCATCGCAATGACCGACGCCATTGACGCCGCCACACCGTCGACATAAACGGTAATGGACGCACCATGTGTTTTCAGCGCATTAAAAATGGCGATGCCTTCAAAGACATCGCCACCCGGTGAATTAATATGGAGATTAATGTGGGTGATATCGCCCAGTGCATTCAGATCACTGATAAACTGCTTCGCTGTAACACCCCAGAAACCAATCTCGTCATAAATATAAATATCCGCGTCACTCTGGTGACCAGCCTGCATCCTGAACCAGGAATTAATCTTCGGACTGGTCGTCGGTGTGCTGCGGCTCCTGTCGTTTCGTTGCGGCACTACTGCCTCCTTTATCACTGGCCGGATCGGTATCAAATACCAGATCCAGCTTGCGGTTTTCATCAATTTCGGCCTTGCGCCGACGTTTGACATCATCCGGATTACGACCACCAGCACGTACCCAGTCTGATTCTGTCGCCGCTCCACCACGAATCTGGATTTTCCAGGCCTCAGCCTCCTTAACAGGGTCAATCCACGGCATCACTGGTCCGGAATACACCGCGGTATACAGTGAAGAACGGTCAAGATCGCGGGGTAGCCTGATAACACCGGATGCCACAGCCTGTTTCAGCCATGCACGATACATCGGGCGGGTGACGGCACCAATAAACCAGTCCTGCAGGATCAGGTAGCCATCAGTAGATTCAACCAGCTCCTGACGCTGGGCGCTGTAAGTGCCGTTATAGTTGCGCGCTGTACTGGAAAAACTCAGACGACTGCCCGCCGCCACGGCACGCAACTGACCATTACGAAAAGTTTCAAGGTTAGGATTGGGGCGATCCGACTTCACCATTCCGATTTCTTCGCCGGGTTTCAGATCGTCGTAAATAATGCCTGGCTGAATGGTAAGCTCGCGTTCCTTATCCTTGCTGCCATTACCATCCGGTTCATAGCTCTGCCCGTCGCCTTTGCGGATGTACATCCCCAGAGCAGCGGCGATCCTTGCTGCAGTCAGCTCATAATCTTCATAATCTTTCAGGGCACTGAGGCGGATCAGCACACCGGACAACAAAGACGTCCCGCGCATCTGGTGCAGACGGCGAACAAATTTAAGATGCAGCATTCGCTCTGCATCCACTTCTTTGGTTTCCATCTGCCGTCCGGATACGGGACGGCTTTTATACACCAGATATTTTTCGGGACGCCCCCAGTCATCAACAAACACGCCCTGATTCAGCCTGTTGCTCTCATCACTGGTCATGGGAATAAAGTCTGGCTCGAGCGCCTCCAGCCAGAAATGAACACCGGCAGAAGGCGTCAGGCTGTTTATGCGCCCGGAAACCATCTGGGCAAACACCTCACCATCGCGCAGCCAGGTACGCAGCATCAGACGTTCCAGCATCGGACGGGTAAACTGCCCGGTGACTTCCGGGCTGACAGACCATTCACTCCATCGGGTGCGAATCTCCGCAGCTAGGTCACGGGCAATGGCCCCATTGCGTAATACCGGATGTGGCTCGACAATAATCCCGTTTTTCCCCACCACCCGTTCTTCCAGCTTGTCAAATACACCAATGACCAGATCGTGGTTGTTATCAAGGTAACGGGCCTGCTCACGTAACGACACGGCCCCGTACTGGCTTAACTGGTCGGCAGTTCGGTTTTCCCGCCGGGCTTTGTGTGTCCGCGTCGTTTTTACGGCCTCATAAGCCTGGATCACCGCACGGGAACGCAGCCTTGCCGCTTTCCATCCTGGTGAAAAAACGCCAATCACATCATCAAGAATTGCCATCAGAACCTCGCCAGCCGGTACCCGGGATGCCCCCGTCGTCGTGTAATCAGAGCCGCAAGGCGGCGCTCCCACTCCTGCCGTCCCTGCCGGATCTCAGATAAGTTTTCCATGGTCATCTGCTGACCATTAAAGGTGACGGATTTTCCGTCCAGCACCGCCATTTCAGCTTCCGTATAACGCTGAATCATGGCTTCGATATCATTCTGGTTCATAACCATCCTCCGGAAGTCAGCCAGGGGTTAACATCGTCAGTTACTGTTTTCTTCCGTTTTTGTTTTTTAACAGGCGTGGATACCGGTTCCGGTGAGGGTGACGGTTCGGTACTGTCCGGGACACACTCCAGCCAGGTTTCCCGGCTCGCCCATTCCGGTGCATCCGGCCAGCGGATCTTTTCGTATCCATGCAGAATGACCAGAGCCTCGGCATACACCATCAGGTCAAAGGCTTCGTTGGCACCGCGCCCCGGCTTACTCCATTTCCCGTCACTGCTCCGCTCTTCATACGTCAGTTCGTCGTAAAACCAGCTCCCCAGCCAGTCAGGAAAATGCACATAGCCGGGACCTGGCGAGTCACGCCATAACGCGTTATTCACCCGGTCTTTCAGGGCATCCGTCTGAAGAAGCCAGAGCGGCACATCACCTGCGGCCTGCGCCCGTCGGCCCGTTCGTCCGGTGTTATCAGGGAATGTACGGGTGATCAGTTTTGCGCGCCGGATGCTGTCGCCCTTAAACAGGTAAATACGTTTACCAAGGCCATCACGACGGCAACGACGCCAGAATTTATAGGCATTATCAGTGACCCCGTCTTCACCGCCGGAGTCCACCGCCATTGCCATCAGTCGCATTTGTTGAGAAGGATCGGAGGCCAGCGGCCAGCTTTTATGAAAAACATCCGTCAGCAGGACATCCCAGTCTTCCGGATAGCTGGCCGGATCAATTCGCTGGCTCTCCCCGTCGCTGTCACCGCGCAATGACTGCGTGATGTTGTAACGATCAATAATCCAGCGTTCGCCACGGCTGCCATAGCCCGTTACCTGAACCACAAAACGGCGATGACGTCCCGCCTGCACATCCACTGTCGCCACAAGGAAATTAACGCCATCCGGCACACTGCGGGAAGGAACTGGCTCTGCCCGCTGCTCAAGCAGTTCACTTTTTCGTTGCTCCATGCTGGCGCGGGGAAGATAAGGTAATCCCCAGTCAGTATTGATAACCGTCTTGAGTGTTTCTTCACTTCCGGTTGTCTCGTATTCCTGTTCTGCAGTAAGCAGTTTGTAAACGAGTTGCGAGAGTGTCTGGTAAGCAGCTGCCGGACCCTCCATCCAGAATGACGCAATACGTGAGCGTCGGGGATCACCATAACGACTACCATCCGCATTGATGGATTCACCATCCCGCAACCAGACCCCACGTCCGTTCAGCTCACGTTTTTGTTCAGGCATAATCCGTCCTGAACAGGAAGGACACTGAATATAAGCCGCCTCACTTGCCAGCACGGGATCGGCAATATCACGGAAACCAGCAACCACATCGCCGCAGGGCTGAAAATACTCACCACAGTGTGGACAGGGCCAGTACCAGCGACGGCGATCGCCACGGTTATAGAGCGACAGTATCCCCGTGGTTGGTGGAGCCTCATGCGGTGAAGTCCGTCGCCATTTCACATCCTTCACATCCCTGCCGGGGGAACTCTCCACCAGCGTCATACCACTGGACATAAATGTTGTGGTACGTTTTGAGGCAAGAGAGAAAGCATCCCCCTCGCCATCAATATCTTCCGGAAAACGGTCATAATCCGTCAGCGCGACGCATTTATAATCTGATGAGGACATGATATTGACTGACGGCCAGCCGATTTTCAGGTAGTTACCAGCAAGGAATGTTCTGTCATAAACGTTGTTGTCATTTTTGTTCGGACTCAGGCGACTGACCACTTCCGGGCTGACGCGAAACGTTCTGGCGAGTCGTTTTTTGGAGTGTTCGCGGGCTTTTTCCTCCGTCATCTGAATGATCAGCATATCAGCAGGATCGCAAATCACGTTGTAAATCACCCAGCCGTCAATCAGGCCGATAGTCTTGCCGGTTCGTGCCGGGCCAACAAATATCACTGCGTCGTATTCACGCGAGGCCAGGCAGTTCATCGGCTCAATAACATACGGTGCCACCAGCGGATCCCACGGGACTGAGTTCCCTGCCCCCATGGGCACCCGCATATACTGAGCAACGGCATCAGCAACCCGCATTCGCCTCGGTGCGCGAAGGATATAACCTGAATCGGTTCGTGCTGCCTTTGCGGTTTCCTGATTCAGCATTACTCCTCCTGCTGTAATTCCTCCTCATCATCCGCACCTGCTTCGGTCACCCGCAGGGCTATCTGATCGCGCAGATCATCAATAATGGACTGAACACGGCTCACAGCGGCAGGCTGCAGACCGCAGTCACGTTCCAGAATATCCGGTAATGTCTCCAGCACCTGCACGACCGCTTTTGCCCAGATGGCAAACTCCCGTCTGACATCACTGGCCGGAATGAGTTGCGCCGTTTCCTGTTCGAACTTAAGACGCTCACGTTCAGACTGATACCAGGCTTTGCGCTCATGCGCGTCCATTTCGCCTTCTGCAACCGGCGGTGGTAATGCCAGAAATGCCGACACAATATCAACCACCCGATAAAGCTTGAGGTTGCTTTCATGCCCCCCTGCAACGGGTAGATTTTGCAGCCTTGCCGCAGCAGTCTGGCGATGTACACCTGACAGTGCCGCCAGTTGACTGATATTCAGCGTCATATTTTTTAACTCTCGATCCATACCCGCTCCAGAATGTTTTAAACATGCATCTTGCGAACAACTTTAGGCAAACGGTGTTAGTGATGAACAAAAAACAATCAAAATCGACACCATAAAAATAAAACCAATTTAATATCAATGCATTACAGTAGTGGTGATGACGAATGAAATTTCAAAAACTAGCCTTTTTCCGCGCCGCTCCCGCCCCGTGGCAGGCCACCCCACCGGGAGGACCCGTCAGCCTGACAGCTCTGACGAACGTCTGATACAACGCCTTGCATGAATGGCATCGGGATAATCCATAAAGGCATAGCATCGTGCCCACAAGAATCTGTGTAAGTGTCCTGTTTCTTCCACCCCCGCACAGGACTGGCGAGCATGAGGGACAAACCCGCGAACCATAAACGCGGTAAAAACCCGGTGTGCATCGTTTTTGATTATTCCCGCACACTCTCGCAGAAGGAGTTCCCCCGTCGGGCTACGGTCTCTGTTAATACGGGAATACGGCGACGATACAGCGCATGATGTGTCAGGCTTGAATACCTTTATCCGTTAAAAGGGATATCAGTTAAGCTATCCCGTGTAGGGTATAAGCCATTATCAAAGCCACTCTGTAGGGAGTGGCTTTTGTAATGGCAATAAAAAGCCCCGCGAATGCGAGGCTAAATCCTGGTATTTGCAATGACTGGCTCTTATCTCAACGCAGCCCCTTACCGCGCGCAAGATGCTCAATATCAAGCATCAGCAATGAGATGTTTAATCTGGATTCACTCCAGAAGTGATCACCATCCTGTCTACAGAGCCAGATGTGGAGGATGATGAGTAAAATTATCGCTATCATCGAAGGCATTGCGTCCTGATGTATTCCTGAAGCGTTCTCAGTGCTGTCTGGTCTCTGATGATTCCGTCCCGGATACCGAGAACGTTTCGTCCAGCAACTGGAGAGAGTTCGACGGTGGCATCATTGCCCATGCCGGAGGCGCTGGAGGTTTCGGCTGAGGATGGCACAGGGCATTTTCCTTTGACGAACACCCGACCACCATTATCAAGCTTGCGCCGAAGAGCATCATTTTCAGCTTTCGCATCAGCTAACTCCTTCGTGTATTTAGCATCGAGTGCATCAGCAGAACGCTGGCGCTGCTGCATGTCAGTAATGGTGGCGGTCGCCTGCTTCAGCTCACTGACTTTTTTATCTCGCTGTTCTTTGTAGGCGATGGCGTTATCACGGTAATGATTGACCGCCCACGACAGGCAGACGATGATGCAGATAACCAGAGCGGAGATAATCGCGGTTACTCTGCTCATTGTTGCCCCCACAAACAGACTTCACGCTCAATCTCACGACGAGTCATCAGGCCTTTCCATTGCTTACCGCCAGCGTATATCCAGCGACGTAGCTGGTCACATGCGCCTTTGATATCGCCCTGGTTTATTTTGCGAAGAAGCGTCGATGTTCTGAAATTGCCAGCACCCACGTTGTAGACGAACGAGTAAAGAGCGCCGCGCGTTGTTTCCGGTATATCGACTTTGATGTACGGGTTAATTTGTCTGGCAACCGTGGCAAGGTCTTTATTCAGGAGGGCTTTGCATTCTGCTTCGGTATACGTTTTACCGAGCATGATGTCTTTTCCGGTGTGTCCGTGACATACAGTCCATACGCCAACGATATCTTTGTATGGTATGTAGCTGACACCTTCCAGGCCATCGTCACCACTTGGGCCAGTGATTAACACTGATGCTATAGCAATTGCTCCGCCACCAATAGCAGCAGCAACTGCTTTTCGTAATGATGGAGGCATTATTCACCTCTCGCAGCCTTGCGCTTATCTTCTTTAATCTTGAAATAAAGGTTTGTCAGGTACGTCAGCAGGCCAAATACCAGGCTACCCAGCACACCTATTGCTGCCCACTGTGAGGGCGTGACTTTATCGAGCAGCTGTAAAAACCAGTAACCGGCACTACCTGCTGAGGTGCCATAGGCGACACCCGTTGTTAACTTATCCATGGATTTCATAACCCCACCTCGCAGATGCGGGTGCTGTGTAATGGAAATAAAAAGGCCACCTGACGTGGCCACCAGATTATTTCCCCACCAGCTCGTTTATCTCTTTCACTGTCTGGTTAAACCGCTCTGACTCAAGCTCAACACCTAAGGCCCGACGCCCCAGCGCCATTGCTGCTTTTATTGTGGAACCGGATCCCATAAAAAAATCAGCAACCAGATCACCTGGTCGACTACTGGCATTGATTATTTGCCTGAGCATATCCGCCGGTTTCTCACACGGATGTTTACCCGGGTAGAACTGAACGGGTTTATGCATCCAGACATCGGTATAAGGCACGGAGACTGATACGGAGAAATAGCGCCGGAGAGATTTAAACTCATCCAGCAATTCAGAATATTTGCGATTCAGTGAATCATAAGATGCCACCAGCTGGTGGTGTGGTTGTTCCAGTTGTTGTTCCTGAAACTTCTCTGCCGCTATACGGGAAAACAGTGCCTGTAACTTCCGATAGTCAGCCTCATTCGGCAACTGCCACTGACTGGCACCAAACCAGTGGGAAACCATATTTTTCTTACCTGTGGCTTCGGCAATTTGTTTTGCCGTTATACCCAGTTCGGCACGAGCATCCCTGAAATACGATATCAGCGGTGCCATTATGTGCTGTTTGAGTTCCCTTTCTTTTGCTGCATAGCCGTCACTTTTGCCGCGATATGGCCCCTGGTAATGTTCAGCAAACAGAACGCGCTCTGTGGCAGGAAAATATGCGCGCAGACTTTCTTTATTACACCCATTCCAACGTCCGGACGGCTTCGCCCAGATGATATGGTTAAGCACGTTGAAACGTTCACGCATCATGATCTCAATATCAGATGCCAGGCGATGCCCACAGAACAGGTAAAGGCTTCCGGCAGGTTTTAACACCCGCCAGAACTGGGCCAGACAGTGGTCCAGCCACTTAAGGTAATCTTCGTCCCCTTTCCACTGATTGTCCCAACCGTTGGGTTTCACCTTGAAGTACGGCGGATCGGTAACAATCAGGTCAATGGAATCATCAGGCAGGGACTGAATAAAATGCAGGCAATCAGCGTTGATTAAATCAACACTGTTTATTTTTACAGTATTTTTCATGGATCAGTAAGCGTAACTCTGGTAGGCTCACTCTGCTTTTGCGCTAAAGCAGTGGGCCGTGGTTCGCTTGTGACCAGTAAGCATGAGCGAATGGCTGGCAGGTGCTACCAACACCCACCAGCCGCCCATTTTCACAGCAGGAAACCGCCATTACTGGCAGCGTCTGAATTTATTCCCGTACCCGCCGTTATCCTTCGCCAGACCCGCCAGAACTAACTGAGTCAGTATTAACTGGCACCGGGCTTCGCTTACTCCGGTAGTTCTCGTCATCATGCGTGGCGTTACCCACTTGTCAGCAGGTAAGAAATGAAGGACTGCGGCGGCGGTTTCTGTCATATCTTGCTGTTTTAGCATGTCTTTTTCCCTTCTGGTTAACATGACATACCAATAACTCTTGTCTAAAAAGCCAGCAAGATAAAAAGTCAGTATTCACGACCACCAGCGTGTTTACTGTACTGCACCAAGTTTACAGGTACAAAAAACCCGCTCAGTGGCGGGTTGCTATCACAGCTATATATTTACTTATTATGCCGTTACTGACATTTATCTTCGGCATATAATCGAAAACAAGGTTTTCTTAAAACTCTGCTTTCATTTTATCCGGGAATTTTTTATTTGCAGCATAATAACTACCAAGTACATAAGCGTTCATTTGCTGCTCTACATCAACCCGACATGCCGCACTAGAGCAAGCTCCACTGATAAGCCCAAAAGAACTCCCTTTAGCAGAGAGATCAGCTTTGACCTCCTCTACAGTGTTTTTTCCCATAGCAACTACACACCCTGTCACAATATATCTAGCCTTCACATCATCCATGCTAAGGATAGTAGTTTTCGCAATTTTGCTGTATCCATCATTTTTATAAACATCCATGGCAAACGCACGGCAATCTGTATAATACGGACTTGCTTTAACTTGCGAATACTCAGGTAATTTCATACCTGCACAACCAACCAAACAAAAACCTATCGCTGCTATTAATACCTTTTTCATTACACTCATAACCTAGAAGCATCATTGAAACTAATTTATTAAATATTCATCGAGTTTCTGGAATACAGACGTTAACCATCTCTCCAAAATCTAAAAGATAATAAGAAAAAATGTTTAACGCACCAATCCATTTCATAGTTTCATGAGACATCAGGCACAAAAAACCCGCTCAGCGGCGGGTTCTTAAATCTTATCAACGGTAGACATACAAAGCCCATCGTTGGGAAAATCTTATCCATATTTTTTGAAAAATGCAAGCATCATGTCGCCATCTTCGGCGAAAACCATTTATCTTGTCACCTTTCTCAATTGTATCTCTGCATATGCTTCTTCCTGCCAGCACTTTGTAACCAGTTTATCAATGACATCTGCATATCCTTTGTACCACTGATAATCCGTCAGGTCTGGTACCAGCTTCTGGACATGAAGCCGCGCCAGTGTGGTTGGTAAACGGCTAAACCGGTTTCCATTGCAACGCCCACAAACCTTATAAACAGGCGTGCCATGAAGCCGGGTTCTTTTTTCATCCAGGACAATACCTTTACCCTTGCACCCTCTGCACGCTGTGCTGACTTCTCCCTTACCATGACAATGCTGACATAATTCCTTCACCCACTCTTCCTTAATAACAGATTCCCCGCTTCTGGAGTGTTTCACCACCTCGCGCAATACATTATGAAATCCAGTACCAGCACAATGCTCACAGCGAGCCTTACTTGCCGCAGACCTGGAATAATCAGCAAAGGCAAAATTCACAAGGTAAGGAATGATCTGTAGCCGGGTTTCTTCACTCAATTTATTCAATGTCGGGTTATCCAGTGCCATCGCGTAATTGAGCAGACCTTCAATCGCAAACTGAGGATCCTGAACACCAACTTTTGCCAGGAATAAGGCAAACCCAAGCGGTGCTTTCGACTGCACCATCCCCTGCGCAGCCATTACATCCGTAATTGTTAAACCACCAGAGCCTGTCGCCGGTGCGTCATCGCTCAATTTTGGAGATTTTGGGGAGTAATATTTTGGTAAGGCTTCAAGGTTCATGCTCGTTCTCCACTTACGCCAGTACGCCTATTGCCAGCGCACGATCGATAAAACGAAATATCAGCTCCAGCTGGGAGCCATACTTCTCTTCAAATGCCACGGTATCCGCATGCAGCTCGTCGTGATGCTTTCTGCACAAAGGCAACACAAAGAGGTCATGCGCTTTTGTACCCATTCCCCCCTGACCGTGGCCTATCAGGTGGTGGGGATCATCAGCAGGCTTTCCACAACATGCACACGGCTGTGTCTTAACCCAGCGTGTGTACTTTTCATTAACCCAGCGGCGACGTTTTGGGCGTAACATAAAAGACTCCGGCGACTCCGGATCCACTTTCAGCGCCAGCACCTTTTTCGCTTTATCCTGGATGATGCTGGTGGCAGGAACCGAAGGCACAAGGTCACTTTCCCGGGTGACAGACGGCACAACAGGCTTCGGTAATCTCAGTGCCTTACGGGCTGCACTTTCCGGTAAGGCATCCGCCAGGTCATTACGAATCAGCCACCAGCACAGTTCCGGCATTGTCACAACGTGGCTATCATCAAAACCGAGATCCCGACGCACAACAGACAACACCCAGCGGGCACAGTTATCCGTTGCCATTGATTCCAGCCGTTCCGTGAACTGATCGCGCAGCTGGTTATCGCAGTGCCAGCACAGACGGATTGCGCCCGGCGCGTGTCGCATTGTTGTCATGTTCTCGCTGTGCCAGTCGGAATGAGGCCACTGGCAGCCTTTTTCACGAAGTAACCAGCTTTCAAGACATTCCACGCCACCAGCACGACGGATCACTGCCTCATTGCGGAACACGGCCCGAACGGCAGGATCATCCGCCAGTGGTTGTGATGCCGCCGGAACGGCACCACTGGCGAAAGATGAATAACGTTCCGGCTCAGGCTCCAGCAGGACACGCCCCTGCATAAACAGGGGCATCAGCTCTGAACCTGGTCTGAACAATACGATCCCCATACGCGGGGCAATTTCAGGGGTCAGTAGTGCTCTCACGGTCACCTCAATGAACGGTATCGAGCAGCTTTAACAGCTCAGGGAATCGGGATTCGAAGAAATGCGGCTGCGTCTCGCGCGGATTTGCGGGACTGGTGATGTTCTTGCCGAACATGCAGCCTTTCGCTGTCAGCGACCAGAATTTTTTGATGTTGTTAATCGAGGTACGGCTGTATCGTTCGCGTTGTTCAACGATCCCCAGCTTCGCCATCTGGTGATATGCCTGATTAGCCGTAAGGCGGATACCATACTGTTTCAGCAGTGCACTCAGCGACAGCGTAGGGCGACTTGAGCCATCAGGCGCGTCAGCAGGAGCATCAATGGCATAGCGCGGTGCCAGATTCGGTAAGCCAACAGCCTCCTGGAGTTTCTGACAGGCACCAAGCACTGAAGAGTTAGACAGGTTTAACTCCCGGCGCATAAAGTCCAGCAGAATCACTCCAGCCTGCATCTTGTCAGCAGCCTGCCCGGATAATTTTTCCGGTGCGCTGGTTACCATATCGAAAGTACGGATCACCTTCAGATGGAATGACGGGCTGATCCACATTGCATAGGCATACACCAGTTCTTTGCAGACATACGTTCCCCGTTCATTTCCCCCATGAATCACACTCACCGGGTCAACACCCAAATTCTGGGTGTTGGTCAATTCATGAACAAGCTCAACAGTTTGTTGGCTGGAAAGAAACTTTCCTGGCTCCTTGGTTCTGGCATTTGCACCAGATGCTACTGCTGCGCGATGCAGATCGTTCAGGCTGTAACGCCCATAAGCATCACGACGAACTTCAATACCATCAATGACCATCAGATTATTCATACTTCGTTTCTCCTCTTAATCAGGCGGCTGCACCCGCCGTTTTCTCGTACTTACTGATAGTGATCTCGACCTTCCCTTTCGGGATAACCGGTCCCCACTCCACCAGCATTCTTTTCACCTGTCTGTCGTCTTCCCACACACCCGCGTGGGTCAGGGCGTCAAACAGCGCCTTGTTATAGTTGTCCAGATCGCGGATCCGGTTATCCGGAGGAAACAACACGATCTCCACTGAAGCAGGTGCCGACGTTGGTTTCGGCAGACGACGTAACTGCTCAACTATTGCTGCACACGCCGCGCTCTGGAATTTGCGCCCCGCCGCGCTTATCAGGCTCTTACCTGCAAACGCCCCTTTGTTGGGGTGTCGCCAGTACGTGTTCACGCTGGGCGGGAAAGGCAGGTTCAGCTTCATACTTTCAGGCCCCTCTCATGTAACCAGTGGGCTGCACGCAGCCTGGCGTTTTCCTCACCGGCAAGCAGTGCGCGGATAATCCCGACCGCCTCGCTGTCGTCGTCCTTCACCGCGGTATGAAGAGTGATACCCCGGGCCACGCCACGCTTTATCGTGATGACGCCTTTTTTCTCCAGTGCGCGAAGATGCTCCACCGCTGCATTCACTGAACGGTATCCCAGCATGGTTGCCACCTCCTGATTGGTTGGCGGAAAGCCACGCTCTTGCTGGTAAGAAATCAGCATATCCAGCACCTGCTGCTGGCATTGAGTTAACGTCGTCATGCCGCCATCTCCCTGACAAGTTTTTCTGCCTGCTGGCGAACCTGCGCCAGAAACGCCTCACCACATGCCTCAAGTTCATCGCGCCCGATGTAGCTGATTGCCGGTCCCTTCCAGGTCTTGTCGAAAACAGCAATAGCACCAGCGAAGAAAGCGCCTGTCGGCACCTGCTTCTCATCCTTCGGGATAAACCAGGCAGGCAGTTCAAAACCAATACGCCCGCGAATAAAAGCAATATGGTCCGCATCTTCCGGCCACCACACTTCGCTGGTGGCAGCTTTGATCAGGAAAACATAGCGCCCGCCCTTATCACGCATGGCACTGGCATGTTTCATGATGTAACGCATGCCGGTGATGTATTGCCCCTCATGCTGACTGGCGCGGCTGTATGGGGGATTACCAAAGGCAGCACCTTTAAGCTCCGCAAGACGTTCTGACCAGTCATGTGCCAGCGCGTTGTCTTCCGCCGTGTAATACGCGGCACATTTGGCGTTATCACCGTCAGTGAACAGATCCAGAACAAACGGACCAAACAGGGTGTTAATTCCCCAGAAAATGTTATCCGGCGTGCGCCACTGATCGCCCACTTCCTTCAGTTCATGGGCTGGTTTGTTCCGCAGTTCCACCAGCGCCTGGCAATATTTATTACTCATTAAGCCCCCACGTAATTCCCTGACAGATACCACTCTTCACCTGATGCAGCCCGCTTATTGCTTTTCCGTAAACACCGTTCACGACGCGCCAGAAAATTATTTCGTTCTGGCTGGGAGTGGCTTTCACGGAATGCCGCCATCCACACCGTTGCAGCACGACGGTATAAGCCCCTGGACTCCAGTTCTTCCGCCTGGCGGGTCAGGCACAAAATCACCCGCGGGTCGTTAGTGCCGACATAGAAATTGCGCACAGGTCTGGTTTCACGAACTGGTTGTGGTTCCGGCTCCTGCGCTCTCTCAGTCAGGCGTGGGAAATGTCTGCGTGTATCTCCTTCACAACGGTGAGCCACACGCCCACTCTGACGTAACTTGCTTGCTGACTGCAGAACGCGCTGCCGTGAGTAACCTGCAAAAGCATCCGCAATGTCTCCGGAAGTACACCCCGGATGGGCTTCAATGAATTTCTGAACTTCATTCAAAAGACTCATGATCACCCCCTGAATCCTGCCGGGATCTGGCTGTAGTCCACGTTGTCGTAACTGGCTTTGAAGTACGGGTCCTCACGTCTGGCTGCAGATACCGCAGGAACTTCCCAGGATTCTTCGAAATGACGATCCGGACCAAAGAACGTGACAGCCTGTTTCACAAATTGTGTGCCGCTGTTACCCATCGCAGATACCCAGCCCGCATAGCGTTTCACACCTTCCAGCATGGTTTCGGGGTTTACCCCCTCATTCAAACGGGCTTTCCAGGCTTTGAAGGCTGCAGATTTTGAATTGCCACCAGCACGTTTGGGATATGCCAGCCATGCCTGCTCAAACTCCGGAGAGTATTCCGGTCGGTTTGAACGAACTCGCACAGACTCATCAGCAGATGCACCAACAGCTATTGGTTCATTGACTGGTTCTTTGACTGGTTCAAAAGAGTGACTGGTTCTGGGTGAATCTCCTGCACTACCCCCTGGTGCAACTCCTGCACTACCTGGTGAATTTGCTGCACCAGATAGTGAATTATTTGCACTACCCCCTAGTGAATCTCCTGCACCATCCAGATGAAGGAGATAGATATTACTTGAGTTACCTTTTTCACCTTTCCGGGTGACTTTTTTTACCAGCCCGGACTCACAAAGGGCCGCAATATGATTCATCACAGAACGTTTGCTAATCTCGCACTGGTCAGCAATATGCTGGTAGCTGGGCCAGCACTCACCCTGATCGCTGGCATTATCAGCCAGCTTGATCAGAACCAGTTTTCGCAATGGATTACCCACTCGAATTTTCATCGCTTTAACCATCAGCTCCATACTCATGCTGCACCTCCGAGATGCTTCATGTTTTTTCCGGAGCGAAAGGCTATAAGCGGCATACTGACGCGGTAATTACGGCCCAGCGGTTCACAAATCACCTTCTGACATTCACGGTCAACCAGGCTAACACGTAGAACATGCCCTGCAGGTGTGGTGTACCACTGACCCGGACGAGGACAACGGAAAGTCTGATTGGTAAACCGTTTGAAAATATTCCGGATCATTTGCGCCCCCTTACCTCTGAAGGGTTCAGCGACAAATTTATGAGGCAGGCCAGCGCCGAAGCATCATTAATATAGTCATACAAGCTAACAGCCAGCGGAGATTCGGCTTTTGCCAACATAGGATAAAGCTGCTGCAGCCAGACCTGATGAATTGATGAAATGTAGGAATAGAGAACGCTGGCGTTATGTGCAACGTCGCTCGGTACAGGGGGTTTTGAAAGCTGTTTCTCCATCTGGTTAAAGGCATTGATATATGCCTCTTTGAACTGGGCAGCACGTTTACCCGTGAAACCCATAGCAAGAAACGCAAAGCCGTCGCGGGTTATTTGATAGCAAGGTAGTTTGCGGCCTGATGCGTCGATGTACTCACTGAGCTGAAAATTCAGCTCAGTAAATTCGGCAGAGCATTCAAGAGACGCAATTTTTTGAATGACATTTTTGTGTTGTTTGCCGAAATAACTAGCAACAGCCAGAGAAGAAGTAACAACTTTGTCTGCAATAATGCAAAGTTCAGGTTGTACTAAGGCAGGGATCGTAGCCATGATGGCAGCCTCCGTATGCAATGGATAACTTCCACCACCGGAAACGCCAATTTCGCTGGTGGTGAACTGAGCAGGGTTGGCGTAACCGGCGCATACGGAAACCGGCGCACCTTTCGGTGCCCCCACCCAGCCCACCATAATTTGGGTATAGCTGAGTTGTAGCAACAAAAAAGACGCTAACGCGCCAATTGTCGCCGTATGCAATTCCAGGACGCCAATCCCGGCACCCGCTTTATAAGGTGCCTGAACAGTGTAACGTCCCGGAATGGCAGAATCAATGTGCTGGTGGTCCTTCACACTCAACAAAATCACGCCTGAATTTCCACAAAGGACTAAAGCACTCATGCGGGTAGTCTTTGCGAAGATAGATAACGCGCTGTGTTTCTGGTTCCCAACGAATAACATGAACATAAAGCCCTCTTCCGTCACGAAACCAGCGGTTAAGTTCCTGCACAACTCGCCCCCCACAGTCAGGTAAAGTTCTCTGTGGTTACTTACAGCCAGGTGATTTGGTAATCTGCATTCATGCCGTAACAACAGGTGTTCAGAGACGCTGACCACCAGCTGTTGCGACAAACGGTTATTTGCCGTTAAACTGTTCATGCGTTAGTTTCTCCACAGACACAAAACGCCACGACGCCCGGAGCTGCACACTCGCGGGCGTCACTCTTTTCTGGAGCGCAAAAGATTTTGTAGACCAGTGCTGCATGCTCCTGGAGCTTCGAAATTGACAGATACAACTCATCATTAATTGCTGTCTGCTCGTGTGGCTCCACGACCCCATCTTCGATTGCCGAACGAATCTGCTTTGAGTAATTCCCGATCTGTTCGATGACTTCCAGCAGGCGCTGGTTTATATCGGCGTTCTCTACTTCCTCAATTTCAGGAAGCGATACGAACACCCCACCAGCAGACTGTGCGACAGCATCCGCAATGTAGTGAGTGCCAGCCGCGCGCTGTAAAACCATTGCCCATCCCAGCGGGAAAATCTGATCGCCATCTGCACGAAGGCGGTTGAATAAAGCGTTCTCTGTTACATCCAGCCAGTTAGCAGCTTCAGCGTAACCCCCAGGCAATGCCGCGATAGTTTTTCTGACAGCTTTCACGTACCACTCAGGTTGTTTTTCCACTTTCCAATGATGCTTACCCACGGCTTACCTCCTGTTCCTGTGGTTTAAACCCATTCTGGTTTTGGCTAGATTGAAAACGTGCCGGATAAAGAATCTGCATTTCGCTGATTTCACCCTTAAAAAAATTGGCCAGACGTTCTGCAAGATCGATAGATGGAATTTGTTCCAGTCTTTCAATACGACTCAGCGTCGCTGGATTGACCTGAACGCCCGCAGCAACATGCTGCAAAGTAAATCCGTGCGCCTTACGCACATTCCGTAATGGTGATTGCATATAACCTCCACATATTGCGTGATGAGCATATTATTTCACGCAAATATTTTGCGCAAGTTGATTTGCTTAACGCGCAATAAAGAAATGTAATAAACGCATGAACATAGGAAATCGAGTCAGACAACTTCGCCAGGCGAAGAACATGAAAATCGCCGATCTCGCTGAAGCAATAGGAGTGGATGCGGCGAATATCTCGCGCCTCGAAACAGGTAAGCAGAAACAATTCACTGAACAAGCCCTGAGTAATATTGCCAGGAGCTTAGGTGTTGATATTGCTGATCTCTTTACCTCAGACCTCAAAAGTAATACTGTATGTAAAAACAGTATTAGTGAGGATGTTGCGCAGGTGAAGGATGTATTCCGTATTGAAATGCTGGATGTCAGTGCCAGTGCGGGAAATGGCCTTATCCAGGGCGGTGATGTCATTGATGTGATTCATGCCATTGAATACAGAACTGATAATGCTGTATCGATGTTTGGTGGACGACCAGCAAATCACATTAAAGTTATCAACGTTCGTGGGGACAGTATGTGTCCAACCATTGAGCCAGGAGATCTCATCTTCGTTGATATCAGTATCAATCAGTTTGATGGGGATGGTATATATGTATTTGGTTTTGATGATAAAATTTACGTCAAACGACTGCAAATGATACCTGATAAACTGCTGGTAATTTCTGATAATCAGATTTACCGCGAATGGGGAATTACCAGCGAAAACGAACACCGGTTTATGGTCTTTGGAAAGGTCTTAATCAGTCAGTCACAAACCCTTAAGCGACACAATTAACCCCCTACCTCAACATCAATTAGCCACCAGAAGGTGGCTTTTCATTACCCACCAAATTGCATATCTCGCAATAAAAATACTTGCATAATGCGCAACTTCATTTTATCTTTCTTTCCAGACCTACAAACAAGGTACTAACAAAATTTGGTTGTAACACGGCGTATGGCACATGCGTCGTTAGCGGTCTGGGGACGTTAAAGGGGACAATCCACTCCTTGCTCGGGCAAACAAACCAGGTAGCCGGAATGTGCAAGTCAATGATGATGCTGATAAGACGCCTAACCAGCGTGGCGATTCGGTTTGACGCCTGGGAAGAGACCAGGGTGCAACGATGAGGGCATTTATGGAACCGCCACAAAGTGTGGTGCCGTAACTGGCTAAGTGCTCTCAGCGTTGTGGTGAATGCGCAGGCTGATGCGCGAAAGACATTGCAGCTATTGCGGAAAAGAGCTGTTCGGCGGGGCAATTAAATGCCCGTGAGAGTCTGAAATAACCGCAAGCCGGAGATCAGCACCGGTCACCACAACAGCCACTGCTTTGGCGGTACCAGTTTGTACACTTGCTTCCGGCTGGTACCGCTCTTTTTACAAAACAGAGAAGAGCATCACCGGACGACGGGCTCATAACCCAATCCACCCGGGCGGCTGCCACCGCAGGTGTTCTTCTCTGTTTTGTGGAGAAACCAACCGACCTTGCAGGGTCGATATGATGAGGAGCAGCAAAATGGCTAGCGAACGCAGTACTGATGTGCAGGCATTTATCGGGGAGCTGGACGGCGGCGTATTTGAAACCAAAATCGGCGCAGTTCTCAGTGAAGTCGCTTCCGGTGTGATGAACACGAAAACCAAAGGTAAGGTCTCGCTCAACCTGGAAATCGAACCGTTTGATGAGAACCGTGTGAAAATCAAACACAAACTCTCATATGTTCGCCCGACTAACCGCGGGAAAATTTCCGAAGAAGACACCACCGAAACGCCGATGTATGTCAATCGCGGTGGTCGCCTGACTATTCTGCAGGAAGACCAGGGACAATTACTGACTCTTGCCGGTGAACCTGACGGAAAACTCCGCGCAGCAGGTCATTAATATCGTTCTTAATTAACTGATTATTTATCTCATCACTGAATATCTTTATATAGTGAGGACTTATTATGTCTCAGAACTTAGACGCAACCGCAATTAATCAAATCCATGCCCTTATTTCTGCTCAGGGTGTTAATGAAATTATCAGTAAGATTGGTGCCGATGCTGTGGCATTGCCTGAGAATTTCCGCATTCATGATCTGGAAAAATTTAATTTAAATCGCTTCCGTTTCCGTGGTGCGCTTTCCACTGCCAGCATCGATGACTTTACCCGTTATTCTAAAGATCTTGCAGATGAAGGCACCCGCTGCTTTATCGATGCCGATAATATGCGAGCCGTCAGTGTGCTTAACCTGGGTACTATTGATGAACCAGGTCACGCAGATAACACCGCCACTCTCAAACTGAAAAAGACAGCACCGTTCTCTGCCCTGTTGTCTGTTAACGGCGAGCGTAACTCCCAGAAGTCACTGGCAGAATGGATTGAAGACTGGGCCGACTACCTTGTGGGCTTTGATGCCAATGGTGACGCTATTCAGGCAACAAAAGCGGCTGCGGCAGTCCGTAAAATCACGATTGAAGCAAACCAGACCGCTGATTTTGAAGATAATGACTTCAGCGGCAAACGCTCCCTGATGGAGTCTGTCGAAGCGAAGACCAAAGACATTATGCCAGTGGCATTTGAATTTAAATGCGTTCCGTTTGAAGGTCTGAAAGAACGTCCGTTTAAATTACGCCTCAGCATTATCACTGGCGATCGTCCTGTACTGGTTCTGCGCATTATTCAGCTGGAAGCGATGCAGGAAGAAATGGCTAACGAATTTCGTGATCTGCTTGTTGAGAAATTCAAAGACAGCAAAGTAGAAACCTTTATTGGTACTTTCACCGCCTGATTTCATTACTGCAAATGCCCCTGCGGGGGCATTTATGGAAACGTAATTAACTCAATAATCACCGGATGGTGAGAGCTTCCTTTTAGCAGAATTCAGCGCGGTGCAGCGCATATAAAGTGGAGAACGAAATGTCATTTATTAAAACTTTTTCCGGGAAGCATTTTTATTATGACAAGATAAATAAAGACGACATCGTGATTAACGATATCGCAGTTTCCCTTTCAAATATCTGTCGCTTTGCAGGACATCTTTCACACTTCTACAGCGTCGCCCAGCATGCGGTGCTTTGCAGCCAGCTGGTACCGCAGGAATTTGCTTTTGAAGCGTTAATGCATGATGCAACAGAAGCATATTGCCAGGACATCCCCGCTCCACTGAAACGCCTTCTTCCTGACTATAAACGGATGGAAGAAAAAATAGATGCCGTAATCCGTGAGAAATACGGGTTACCCCCGGTTATGAGCACGCCTGTGAAATATGCCGATCTCATCATGCTGGCAACCGAACGCCGCGATCTCGGGCTTGATGATGGCTCTTTCTGGCCTGTACTGGAAGGCATCCCGGCAACAGAGATGTTCAACGTGATTCCACTGGCACCGGGCCATGCCTACGGGATGTTTATGGAACGTTTTAACGAGTTATCGGAGTTACGCAAATGCGCATGAATGTTTTCGAAATGGAAGGGTTTCTTCGCGGGAAATGTGTACCGCGAGATCTGAAAGTGAATGAAACAAATGCTGAGTACCTGGTACGTAAATTCGATGCGCTTGAAGCTAAATGTGCGGCACTGGAAAACAAAATAATGCCAGTGTCAGCTGAACTGCCGCCAGCAAATGAAAGTGTTCTGTTATTTGATGCTAACGGAGAAGGCTGGCTGATTGGCTGGCGTTCTCTCTGGTACACCTGGGGACAAAAAGAAACCGGAGAATGGCAGTGGACATTTCAGGTCGGGGACCTTGAAAACGTCAATATCACTCACTGGGCAGTAATGCCAAAAGCACCGGAGAATAAGAAATGAGCGTGATAAAAACTCATACAGGAATTGTTATCACCCGAGACGGTCCGCAGGTAAAAAAACTGCACCAGACAAAGCGGATGTGGGTCGTCGGAAAAAACGAGTTTTACCACAAAGAAACCGGACGCCGCCACTTTGCAGAAAATACTCGCCGCCGACTGCTGATCGATACCATCAAGCCTATCGAGGTGAAGCATGTTTAAACAGAACGAAAAATCTATCGCTCAAATTGCTGAGTATATCCCGCGTGCGTGCCGGGGTATGCAGTTGCAGGAAGCTAAAGCACGCCTGGAGAAAAAAATTGCGCTCTATATCGATGACGGCTGTGATGCTGCCGTTCTTAACGCGGCGTTCGCGCCAGCTCTTAACAGTCATACGCGAGAGTCTTTTTTTTCGTGCATCGCAGCGCAGATCCGCAAAGGAGGCAACCAGTGAGCGAAATTAATTACCAGGAACTGCGTGAGATAGCAAAAAAGGCAACACAAGGCGAATGGGTCGCATTTATTTCGCCGGGCAAATACGGCACGTACGCCGTACACACACCAGGTGATAATCATCACGGAGATATTGTCGACTGGCCAGGATTCGACGAACAGAAGAACGCAGAGAACAACGCTCGTTATATCGCAGCTTTCAACCCTGAAGTAGTACAGGCACTACTGGACGAACGGGAAAGAAACCAGCAATACATCAAATCCCGCGACCAGGAGAACGAGGATATTGCTCTTACTGTTGGGAAGCTGCGCGTTGAGCTGGAAGGCAAAGACAGCAAAATAGCCAATCTTACCGCCGAACGCGATGCTCTTCGTGAAGGTGAGATGGGCGACGCTAGGCATAGCAACACACGGGCCGCAGCTGATATCTACTTCCAACTGGTCGAGGAGTGCGAAATTCCTGCTGGCGGATCTCTGGTCGAGTACGTTGACGATATGCGCGAGAAGCTGGAAGCCGCAGAGAAGCGCATTGCAGAGTTAGAAAGTGGTTCTCAGGCACAAAAGTTAGTTGAAGCAATCATTGTTGCGATAGAAAACGAACAGGAAAGGCTTTTTGATGAAGATTACCTAATGGATTCGAAAGAATGCATTGACGTAATTCGTGAAGAAGTAAAGCGATGGAATGATTCCCGCGCCGCTGGTATTCGCATCAAAGGAGAGTGAGATGAACGGACAAATATCAATTGTTCGACCAGGAGCATGTGACGATCGCGAAATACGAATGATTATTCGTCTGGCGAGGGGGAAAACAATAACTGCTCTCATTACTCCAGAAAATCTCGCATTAGCATTAACCGGAAAGTCAGACCTGCCAGTAGAGCTAAAGCTGCGAAATGTTGAGATTAAGGTGAAATAGTTATGAATACTCTTACCAAAGAATGGTTACAGAACACGATTACCGGAATTGAGTCGATAATAGACGATAAATCGTTTGTATGTAGTGAAATAGCATTCGAAATAGGTGTGGTTAACAACATACTTACCGCATTTAAAATTGCACTGGCATCGCTGGCAGCAGTATCGGATGAACGGGCAGCCTATGAATTATTTATGGAGAAGCGTTTCGGGGAATCTGTAGATCGCCGCAGGGCAAAAAATGGTGATAGAGAATACATGGCATGGGATATGGCGCTTGGCTGGATTATCTGGTGTCACCGCGCCGCCATGCTTCAGGGAGGCCAACCTGTAAACCAAACTTACAACTTGCCAGAATTAATCGAAGGCATGGAAGTTTCCATTGATGTAAGCACTTGTGATGCTGATTTAGGTAATCGCTATTTCGGCACCGTCACCGAGGCGTTAGAACTTGATACTGCCAAGAATGGTTACATCCTCCTGGTTCAGGACGCAGAGCCAAACTTCGATGTAAATGGCAACTCTCCGGTAACTCCGGATAGTTGGATAAGCTGTAGTGAGCGAATGCCGGATGACGGGCAGTGGTGCGTAGTGAACACAGAATACGGGTATTACGTGCAATGCTGGTCTGAAGGTCAAGGATGGCTTGGTGATGATATCAGCATCCCTGAATGCGATGTAATCAATTGGATGCCGCTACCGGAACCGCCGCAGGAGGTGAAGTGATGAACAACTTAATGATCGACCTTGAGACGATGGGGAAAAATAAGGATGCACCGATCGTTTCCATTGGCGCGGTGTTCTTCACTCCAGAAACCGGAGACATCGGACAAGAATTTTATGCGGTTGTCAGCCTGGACAGTGCTATGGAGCAAGGGGCCACACCTGACGGCGATACCATCCTGTGGTGGTTGAAACAAAGCCCTGAAGCACGAGCTGCAATCTGTATTGATGATACTTTGTCGATCAGCGATGCACTCTCTGAACTGAGCCATTTCATTAATCGGCACGCAGACAATACGAAATATTTAAAAGTTTGGGGTAACGGGGCCACCTTCGACAACGTAATTTTACGCGGAGCTTATGAACGAGCAGGACAAATCTGCCCATGGGCGTACTGGAATGATCACGATGTACGCACGATCGTTACGCTTGGGCGTTCCATCGGATTCGACCCCAAAATGGACATGCCTTTCGATGGCGAACGGCACAACGCCCTGGCTGATGCTCGTCATCAGGCAAAATATGTTTCAGCTATCTGGCAGAAATTAATTCCTGCCACCAGCACAGAATTATGATTTTCCCGGGTGCAGCCGGTTTTGATGGAGAAAATTATGAACACCTTGTTTTTACTGATGGCTGAATTCAATACCCCAAATATTGAACTCTCAGCAGTTAGCCAAAAGTACTTTGGTATGAGTCCAGCCACGGCAGAAGCAAAAGCAAACGCTTGTAAGTTGCCCGTTCCAACATATCGCATCGGCACATCACAAAAAGCAAAACGTTGCATCAATATTCAAGATCTTGCGGAATACATAGACAAAAGGCGAGAAGAAGGACGTATCGAGTGGGAACAGGTCAGAACAGTCAAACAGAAGGGCAAAGAACATCACTAAAGAAAAAACCCGCCTGAAGGCGGGTTTTCAAAAAGCACCAGCTATGATCATGCTGCTTTGCGACGACGAAGCTTACCCTGCTGCTCTTTACCAGAGACAGTAGCGTGAGTGAACGCATTAGGAGCAGCCTTCATCAGAACTTCAACAGCAGCACCCATACCTGCGAATGCTTTCATTGTGTCGAACTTAACCTGTGGCTTGGTTGCTTTTTGATCTTTCATAGAAAACTCCCGAGACAGTAAAGGCGTCTCTAACCCTTTCTTTAAAGCTAGCTTGTTTCGCTAACTTATGCCAATCGATCATGTCGATTGGTGACATCGTTTCTTAGTAGTTTAAGCACAAAACGACTGCCATAGATGTACCTTTAAGGTAATCTGGACGGGTATCCTACAATTTGTAGACCCTTCTCGTCTATACCTACTGAGCAAATTTAAGAAAGATATCCTGCAGCTCATCAATGACTGCCGACATCACATAACCGCACTGTTCCATGCGGAAACCAAAAGACTCGTAATACTGCACCAGTTCTGGTACTGGCTCTACAATGTGGACAACTTTACATTCAACAGCTTTACAAAATATAAAAGCACTCATAAGAGTGAGTAAAACCATGCGCCCTTTCAATGGGTGAGATTCATCTTCTCTAGAAAACCTTTCGATCATATGGATACGAAAGATGTTTTCTTCAACCCCATAAACACAAATTGCTGCTCCTGATGGTATTCCCTGAACCCGACCTTGCTGAACAAGTTTTATGCAGAACTCATACTTTTCTCTGGAGTTGCCATAGGTACTTAACGCATAGTCCCATTCAAGCTCACCATAGCCACCACACAGAATCTTGTAATCATCATCACTGAGCGGACCAACAGCAAGAGGTAAGCCGACATGATCAATAATCAACTGGATATTGTTACGTACTGATTGACCTATCTCGTCCAGGGTAAGCATCATGGCCTCTCAAGCGGAACACTAAAAGTCGCATTATATCTCATTCTTAAGCCGCGTATGGATTACACCTTGAAATGAAAACGCCGGGTTCCCAATAGGCTCCCACAAAGTATATAACTATTTGTTTTTCAAAAACGGTACATCCTATCGAGCATTGGTGCAACGCTAAACCGACCACTCCAGTGAACGTCAGTTTTTTCAGGCATTGCGCTGGTTTGGTTGATTTTTTGCATTTCAGAATTACCGTGCATTTTCAAATGTAGAGATTATTTTATCGATATATCATGGGGTTATGTTATTCAGCATCACAGTTCAGGAGGCTCAATAGCGGGGTACTATACCATAACAACAGGAAGCGCCTGTCTCATTGCAAAAGAAAATTGAGATCCTCTCAAGGCATGAAGCTCTCACGAAGTGAAGATATAATCTTATTAGATGTTAGCGTTGTGAAAAGCAATGATAAACAATTCAGTTTCGACGATAAATAAAAAATCACACATAAACCATGCTGATATATCTCGCGGCGAATAGTATTGATAGATAAAAAAGAACCCAATCATTGTTGAGTTCTTTTATATAATGCCTTCCATACCATCGAAGAACTTCACATATTATTTCTCCGATTTAACCCCGAATAAATCATAAATTAATTTAGAAGTATCTGTAAGTATTTTAATCTCTTCCTTTGAGGTTGGGTCAAACGACTTAGCGAAGCTAATTAATTGCGGTGCAGCATCTCGCATTTTGCTTAAAATATCAGGATCGAGCTTTCCTTCATTCACCAGAATTGACATCTTCTCCAGATAGTCATCAAAATTCATTTCTCCCCCATCTGCCAGACGCTTCATCTCTCCCAGGTACTTCTTCATATCACGTTGAGATAATTCTTCAAACTGAGCTGTCAGGTAGTTATTATTATATTCATTAATATTCACTCTTCCTGCTAAATCTGCGTAGGCACTAGAATATGAAAGTGAAATTAACAGCGAAGCGAATAATTTTAAGCTGTTGTCATCATATTCCTGACATGCATTAACAAACGTTAAGAAACCAGAACCTATTGCTTGCAAATGTATATTCGCTAAAGGTTCATTATCTTTAGATTCCTCATAAAATAGCTGAACCGTGGAGGGAAGGCCATTCTTAGTTTCTACGTCAAAAGTACATCGTTCTATGGGCGTCGCATCTTTATTATCCTCGAGATTACATATACTATTAATCGCGAAATGAAAAATAGCCCGGTCAACAACTGATGCAATATATTCACGATCGTTTAATTCCTCATCAGTACAATCTCCAATATACTCATTGACACACATTTTGAGATCATTTATTTGCTTAATTAACGTCACATTTTTTTCACGTGCAGTCCATAAATTATGAGTGATTCTTTGAATAAACAAATCTATTTTTGCAATAATTATATCCCGATGACGCATCGCTGAATAATCAATAGATTTACCATATATACTATTTACTTTACCTTTGATTGCATCTTCATTATCGAATTGATTTGAATTGAGTGTTTTATTAAAGTATCCAGTTGCACCGGGTATTATCTTCAACATGATTCATCTACCTTTTTTGTCGTACCGTGTCCTCCTTATAATTCTTTTGCCATCTGCTCACTATCAAAAATCGCTCATATTTTTCTGAACTGCGGGTATGCGATCAAACCCAGTTAAATAAATAGCGAGTTAACTTGAAGCAATTTATTTAAAAATGAATTATTAATTATTATCGTGTAGATAATGGTACTACCAGGCAACACAACACCTTACCGACAAATCAAAAAATCAACATTACGGCAACATTAAGGGTTCTCGGTGTTTTTCCTGGAACATGGTAAAGTAAGGACATTCTTAACCCCCACTTTGAGGTGCCCGATGGAAAAGACCACAACGCAGGAGTTATTAGCGCAGGCTGAAAAAATCTGTGCGCAGCGTAATGTGCGCCTGACCCCACAGCGCCTGGAAGTGTTGCGCCTGATGAGTCTGCAGGATGGCGCTATCAGCGCTTATGATCTGCTTGATTTGCTGCGCGAAGCTGAACCGCAAGCCAAGCCGCCAACGGTTTATCGCGCGCTGGATTTTCTGCTTGAGCAAGGTTTTGTGCATAAGGTGGAATCCACCAACAGTTATGTGCTCTGTCATCTGTTCGACCAGCCCACTCATACTTCAGCCATGTTTATTTGCGATCGCTGCGGCGCAGTGAAAGAAGAGTGTGCAGAAGGCGTGGAAGACATTATGCATACGCTGGCGGCAAAAATGGGGTTTGCCCTGCGGCATAATGTGATTGAAGCACACGGGCTCTGTGCGGCATGTGTGGAAGTAGAAGCATGTCGTCATCCTGAACAGTGCCAGCATGATCACTCTGTGCAGGTGAAAAAGAAACCGCGTTAAGAGGGCGTACATCCTTGTACACGTCGGGCAGGAGGGATTAATTACCAGCGATATTCATTGCGGGTTTCCCAATCCACGACCTCTTTTTCTGCCTGATCTTTCTGATAACCATAACGTTCCTGGATTTTACCGACCAGTTGATCACGTTTACCTTCAATGATCGTCATATCATCATCGGTCAGTTTGCCCCATTGCTCTTTCACTTTACCTTTAAACTGTTTCCAGTTACCGCCGGCTTCATCTTTATTCATAATCAAGACCTCATCGTTAGGTTGTGAATGAGAGTACGTTCACTTTTCTTCTGAACGTGAGATTAAGTGTAGTCAGCAATTTGGCTTAGGATTATTTATTCAGAATTTTTAACCGTCACGTTGCGGCAAACCAGGTACCGTTGCGCCAGTGACGCCGCCAGATAGCCGCCAGAGAAAGCCCGCGCAAAGCCAGAAAGACGGTTAATGCCAGCCACAAAGCATGATTGCCCAGCCACGGCAGCGTAAGGAGCGTCAGCGCAAAACCTGCGGCGGCCACCGCCATACTGTTACGCATTTCGGCGGCGCGCGTTGCACCTATAAACATGCCGTCGAGCAGATAACACCAGACGCCGACCAACGGCAAAATCACCTGCCAGATAAGATAGCGGTCGGCCAGCTGCTGAATCTGGGTTAACGACGTCAGCAATGCAATGATGTGTTCCCCTGCCAGCAAATAAACCACCGAAAACAGTAACGCTACGATCCCCGACTGGCGGCTCGCTGCCCGCCAGACATCCAGCAACTGGCTACCATCGCGCGCACCGTACGCCTGACCGGAATGCGCTTCAACCGCGTAGGCAAAACCATCCAGCGCATAGGCGGTAAAGGTGAGTAACGTCATCAGAACCGCGTTAACAGCGATAATGTCACTCCCCAGTCGCGCGCCAAGTACGGTGATCGCGCCGAAACAGAGTTGCAACAACAGCGAGCGCAGCATGATATCGCGGTTAAGCGCCAGCAAGCGACGGAAGTTTCCTCGCCAGGCAGTTTTCAGCATTTCGCCGGATATTCCGCGAAGTTTGAGGATTTTACGCACCATTAGCAGACCAATCAGCAATGTTGCATATTCCGCAATAACCGTCGCCAGCGCCGCGCCCTGCACGTTCATATGCAGCCCCATCACCAGCCAGACATCCAGCACAATGTTGAGGATATTGCCGACCACTAACAAAATTACTGGTGCACGGGCATATTGCACGCCGAGTAACCAACCAAGTAATACCAGATTCGCCAGCGACGCCGGTGCGCTTAACCAGCGGATTTCAAGAAAGCGCCGCGCCTGTTCTAGCACCGCTTCGCTGCCGCCAACAATATGCAGCGCCAGATCGATAATCGGCGTACGCAGCAGCGCAATTAACGCCCCGGCCCCCAACGCCAACAGCAACGGTTGCACCAGCGCACGGGCTAATGCCTGAGGATTTTTGGCACCATAAGCCTGCGCAGTCAGCCCGGTAGTGCTCATGCGCAAAAACAGCAACAGCATAAAGAGAAAGCTGGTCGCCGTTGCACCAACCGCCACGCCGCCCAAATAAACCGGGCTATCAAGATGACCAATTACCGCCGTATCGACCAGTCCCAGCAACGGAACGGTGATATTGGAGAAAATCATGGGTAAGGCGAGATGCCAGAGTGCTTTATCAGATGAAGTGAGGAATGCCATGCAGACAAGCCTGATGAAGAGAGATGAAAAACAAACCGCGACGCCTGGCGGCATCGCGGTCTCAGAGATATGTTACAGCCAGTCGCCGTTGCGAATAACTCCAACCGCCAGCCCTTCAATGGTGAAGCTCTGCTGACGAAGGTCAACGACAATTGGTTTAAACTCGCTATTTTCTGGCAACAGTTCGACTTTATTGCCCTGTTTTTTCAGGCGCTTAACGGTAACCTCGTCATCAATACGTGCGACAACGACCTGACCGTTACGTACATCCTGAGTTTTATGCACTGCCAGCAAGTCGCCATCCATAATGCCGATATCTTTCATCGACATCCCGCTGACGCGCAGCAGGAAATCAGCATTCGGCTTGAATAAGGAAGGATCGACCTGATAATGACCTTCAATATGCTGTTGCGCCAGAAGCGGTTCACCGGCAGCCACACGACCTACCAGCGGCAACCCTTCTTCCTCTTCCTGCAACAGACGAATCCCGCGTGATGCGCCGGAAACGATTTCAATAACGCCTTTGCGTGCCAGTGCCTTCAGATGTTCTTCAGCCGCGTTTGGGGAACGGAACCCCAAACGCTGCGCGATTTCCGCACGCGTCGGCGGCATACCTGTCTGGCTGATGTGATCACGGATGAGATCAAACACCTCTTGTTGCCTGGCCGTTAACGCTTTCATTCCGCCCCCTGGGTGTATATACAGTTATGCTGTGAGTATATACAGCAAAAGGCGATTTTGGAACCATAAACTGCACAATAAACCAGAGATTTATCGAAATCTGGAAGGGTTATCCAAAATGCGACCATAACAGGATGCACCAGGTAATCACGGCGACGATAATCGCAATCAGCACCGCGGCGGATCCCATATCTTTAGCGCGTCCGGATAGCTCATGGTATTCAGAGCCAATTCGGTCAACCACGGCTTCGATGGCGCTATTGAGGATTTCCACAATCATCACCAGCATCACGGAGCTGATAAGCAGCACGCGGGTAATTGCGTCCACATCCAGCCAGCAGGCGATGACCACCGCCAACAATACCGCTACGCCTTCCTGACGGAATGCCGCTTCGTTGATCCATGCAGCGCGTAAACCTTTCCAGGAATAGCCAGCAGCTTTGATAATTCGGGTGAGTCCAGTGGTATTATTGGCCATTGAAAGAACCTTTTTACATTATGAGCGTCAATATCAGTGTACCGTTAAATCCGATGATTCGGGTTTGCGTAACGCCGCGCGAAACATGAGCGGATACCACAGAATTTCCCATGACTTTCTGCTATCCTTGCCGCGCATTTGCATTATTAACCAGAGGCTTTACATCGTTTATGTCCGGCTGGCCACGAATTTACTACAAATTACTGAATTTACCATTAAGCATCCTGGTAAAAAGCAAGTCTATTCCGGCAGATCCTGCCCCGGAACTGGGGCTGGATACCTCTCGTCCAATTATGTACGTTTTACCGTACAACTCGAAAGCAGACTTGCTGACGTTGCGCGCCCAGTGTCTGGCACATGACCTGCCTGACCCGTTAGAGCCGCTGGAAATCGACGGCACGCTACTGCCGCGCTATGTGTTCATTCACGGCGGGCCGCGTGTGTTCACCTATTACACGCCGAAAGAAGAGTCTATTAAGCTGTTCCACGACTATCTCGACTTGCACCGTAGCAACCCAAATCTGGATGTGCAGATGGTGCCAGTATCGGTGATGTTTGGTCGCGCGCCGGGGCGTGAAAAAGGCGAAGTAAACCCGCCGCTGCGTATGCTTAACGGCGTACAGAAATTTTTCGCTGTACTGTGGCTCGGTCGCGACAGTTTTGTGCGTTTCTCGCCGTCAGTTTCGCTGCGCCGTATGGCGGATGAACACGGCACGGATAAAACTATCGCGCAGAAACTGGCGCGCGTGGCGCGTATGCACTTTGCCCGTCAACGTCTGGCTGCCGTAGGCCCACGTTTGCCTGCTCGTCAGGATCTGTTTAATAAGCTGCTCGCCTCCCGCGCCATTGCCAAAGCGGTAGAAGATGAAGCGCGCAGCAAAAAAATCTCCCATGAAAAAGCGCAGCAGAACGCGATTGCACTGATGGAAGAGATTGCGGCGAATTTCTCTTACGAGATGATTCGCCTGACTGACCGTATTCTGGGCTTCACCTGGAACCGACTTTACCAGGGTATCAACGTCCATAACGCCGAGCGCGTTCGCCAGTTGGCCCACGACGGTCATGAGCTGGTGTATGTGCCTTGCCACCGCAGTCACATGGACTACCTGCTGCTTTCTTACGTGCTGTATCACCAGGGGCTGGTGCCGCCGCATATCGCCGCCGGGATCAACCTGAACTTCTGGCCGGCCGGGCCGATTTTCCGCCGTCTGGGTGCGTTCTTTATTCGCCGTACGTTTAAAGGCAATAAGCTCTATTCCACCGTTTTCCGTGAGTATCTCGGCGAACTGTTCAGCCGTGGTTATTCCGTCGAGTACTTCGTAGAAGGCGGTCGTTCCCGTACGGGGCGTTTGCTGGATCCGAAAACCGGTACGCTGTCGATGACCATTCAGGCGATGCTGCGTGGCGGCACGCGTCCGATTACGCTGATTCCGATCTATATCGGTTATGAGCACGTCATGGAAGTGGGTACTTACGCCAAAGAACTGCGCGGCGCGACGAAAGAGAAAGAGAGCCTGCCGCAGATGCTGCGCGGTTTAAGCAAGCTGCGTAATCTCGGTCAGGGTTACGTCAACTTCGGTGAACCAATGCCGTTGATGACCTACCTTAACCAGCACGTACCAGACTGGCGTGAATCTATCGATCCCATCGAAGCGGTGCGTCCGGCCTGGTTAACGCCGACGGTCAATAATATTGCTGCCGATCTGATGGTACGCATTAACAACGCAGGCGCGGCAAACGCCATGAACCTGTGCTGTACTGCGCTACTGGCGTCACGTCAGCGCTCACTCACCCGCGAGCAGTTAACCGAGCAACTCAACTGCTACCTGGATCTGATGCGCAACGTACCTTACTCCACGGACTCTACCGTTCCTTCAGCCAGCGCCAGCGAGCTTATCGATCACGCGCTGCAAATGAACAAGTTTGAAGTTGAGAAAGACACTATCGGCGACATCATCATTCTGCCGCGCGAGCAAGCGGTGCTGATGACCTACTATCGCAACAACATTGCGCATATGTTGGTGCTGCCTTCGCTGATGGCGGCAATTGTCACCCAGCATCGCCACATCTCCCGCGACGTATTGATGGAGCACGTCAATGTGCTTTACCCAATGCTGAAAGCGGAACTGTTCCTGCGCTGGGATCGCGACGAGTTACCGGACGTTATTGATGCGCTGGCAAATGAGATGCAACGTCAGGGGCTGATTACCCTGCAAGATGATGAGTTGCATATCAACCCGGCGCATTCTCGCACGCTACAGCTGCTGGCCGCAGGCGCGCGCGAAACGCTGCAACGTTATGCCATCACTTTTTGGCTGTTGAGCGCCAACCCGTCGATCAACCGCGGTACGCTGGAGAAAGAGAGCCGCACCGTCGCGCAACGTCTCTCCGTGCTGCACGGTATCAACGCGCCGGAGTTCTTCGACAAGGCGGTGTTCAGTTCTCTGGTGCTGACACTGCGTGATGAAGGGTATATCAGCGATAGCGGCGACGCCGAACCGGCAGAAACGATGAAGGTTTATCAGTTGCTGGCGGAGTTGATTACATCAGACGTGCGTTTGACGATTGAGAGTGCGACGCAGGGCGAAGGGTAATCAGGGAGAATTGCCGGATGCGGCGCAAACGCCTTATTCGGCCTACCATGATCTGCAAATTCAATAAATTGCGATATGTTGTGTAGGCCTGAGAAGCGCAGCGCATCAGGCAACCCAGAAGGAAGCCGGATGATCATCCGGCTTTTTTACATCATCAGAAATGCCAGTAACTCATTGCCAGCCCTAAAAACAGTACCAGACCAACATAGTTATTATTCATAAATGCTTTAAAGCAGGCTTCACGCTCGCGGTTGGCAATCAGTTTTTGTTGATAAACAAACAGCGCGCCAGCCACCAGAATTGACCAGTAATATCCCCAGCCTAAGCCATTTAACTCACCGATAATCGCCATCAACGCCAGTACGCCAATCTGCAATATACCAATAATCAATTTATCGTATTGGCCGAACAGGATTGCGGTGGATTTAATGCCAATCTTCACATCATCATCGCGGTCAACCATCGCATACTGCGTGTCGTATGCCACCGCCCAGAGAATATTGGCGAGGAACATTAACCAGCAACTCAATGGCACCGACTCACTCACAGCAGCAAAAGCCATTGGAATCGACCAGCCAAACGCCGCGCCCAGCACCACTTGCGGTAGATGGGTATACCGCTTCATAAACGGGTACACCCACGCCAGCGCTAGCGCGGCAATCGACAACAGAATGGTCATCGTATTCAGCGTCAGCACCAGTAAAAACGAAATCAGTACCAGCACGACAAACAGCGCGCGCGCCTCTTTCTCCGTTACCGCGCCGCTGGGAAGCGGTCGGTTCGCCGTGCGCTTAACATGACCATCAAACTTGCGGTCAGCATAATCATTCACCACGCAACCAGCAGCGCGCATCAGCCAGACACCCGCGACAAACACCGCCAGGATCCAGAGCTGGGGAACGCCCGGTGTCGCCACCCACAACGCCCATAATGTTGGCCAGAGCAGCAGTAACGCGCCAATTGGCTTATCCGTACGCATTAAGCGATGAAACGCCAGCAGCTTATTCTGCGTCAGACTCCACTCCATATTTTTTTCCTCTTAGTACAACGGTGACGCCGGTAAAAACAGTTCTGTTAGCAACAGCGGTTTACCGCTTAATCGCAGGCGGGAACGTCGCCCCCACAGTCCGGCATCACGGCCTATCTCAATAAAGTCCCGGGTTAATGTCGATGATGTGAACAGATAGCGTCCTAACGGCGTTTTACCTAATTTTTGTAACGCCAGCTCCGGCCCGCTTAACGTTGACACAGGAACGACGGTACGACCGGCAAGCCACGGTTCACCATCGGCACATAACAAAATTTCACGTAACCAGTAACGAGACTCTTTCGGCAGCAGCGGCAGTTCTTCGGGAATTTCATTCTGCTCGACAAACCCTTCGCGGATCATCGTCACGCTCACCGTTTTTCCCTGCTGTTCAAAACGTTTTGTCATGGAATCTTCCAGCAACAGCCAGTCGAGCAGTTGCGTATCCAGGGCAGGGATCTCTTTAAAATAGCGCAGCGCACGCAGTTGCGTTAACGCGGGGTGTGACATGCCGAACTCTCCGTTACATAACGTAAAGGCATTGTATCGCAGAAAAGTGTTTACGGGAGATGTAAAGCAAATTAAGTGATCTAATGCGCAACAAAAACGCAACAATCGCATGAAGTGGTAAAACGCTGTTGAACCTTACGCTTTGCCGATGCCCGTGCTGGCGAGGGCAACCATAGGGACATCACCGCCCAGGATGCCAGGAACGATGATGTTTTCCTTTACTTAAATACCTTTATTCTTTATACGATTAGCTCGCCAACTCGCAGTAAAAATTGGGAAAAGCGCATGTTTATCCTGAGATTTGGTGCCGAAAAGTGTTTCCGGAGTAAGATTAACAGGCAACATCTCATGTCTGGATTTGTAGATATACGTGGAATTCCAATTGGTATCTTTTGTAGGATTCAACATATCATGTAAGCGCTGGGAGCTTACCACCATAACTGGCCCATCATAGACAGAGGAGAACAGGATAAAGATATTATCGTTTCGTGTTAATTCATTCGTGTTAAAGGTTCTTAAATTATCTTCAATTTCTATAAATAAAGGTGAAACATCATCACTACGAATCCACTCTTTATAAAGATGCCAGGCATTTTCTTTGATCGTATCATTCGTTGATCGTAGAGCCTGATCGATAAGTTGGATAAAAAAATTGTTATTTTGATCAATCAGCCATTTATTCATATTAAATCTGTTAATAAAATCGATCATCTGTTGGGTATCGAAATGCATCTTACTGAATCGATTTTGACGCATAAAATTATCGAACTTGTTATCTTCATCAGGATGGATATAACTACGTATAATTGGATCTTTTATATAAGGACAATGGCTAAATATTTTCTTCATATTCTCAATAAAGTTTTTATTAACAATATTAAGAATTTTTAATTGCATCACCAATTTTACTGCCAGAACGGATTTCAATATCGCTGGATCATCTGGCAATGTATCAATCATTTTTATAATGTTATTGATATAACCATCGAGATATTCATTTCCAAATATATCTGAGTAATCAATAGATAATACCATTCGTTGTGTAACGCTGTCTTTAAAATTCCCTGTCGATATTCGCACATGATCAAACACGACAGCTGTCAAATTCGATTTAATAAATGATATTTCTTTGTCAGAAAGAAATTCTGCTCTGGTGAAGTGCGAAGCATAAAGATAACAATTATTGAACTTTGAATTTCTAATCTGACATTCACGAAAATTACTATGAGTAAGCTGGCTCCGCGAGAAGTCAACTGTATCAAGAATACTTTGGCTAAAATCGACATATTCGCCACTCGCTTTGATAAAAATCACATTGTGTAAACGTCGACATTTAAATATGACATTATCAACTGTTGCAGTAGTAAAATTGCAATCCCCTATTTCTTTACATTCGAATGTTACATGTTGTAGATTTGACGATAAAAAAGACACCTTCGAAATAACGTCACCTTTAAAATGACAACTTGTTAAATCCAAATCAGACAGGTCAGTATACCCCTGCGCATCTTTATCCATCAGAAAATCACAAGCACATTCTATTTCTTCATTTCTATAGAATTTTACGCTTATAATATCATTACTGATTGAGACTTCACGAAACATATTTATTGCATGATTTTTTTCGTTCCGTTGTTTTATATTTAAAAATATATCACTGATATAAATAAAGTTATCTCTATTTAAACCTGGCACCCCATTAAAATTACGTAGTAAATCAAGATCTAATTTATTATTTCCTTGCACCACATCATGTTTTATCAAAGAGTTATTGCCGTCAAACTTTGAGATATGACCTAACATAAAACCTCTGCATTACAGAAATGAAATAACTGGAAAAAGTAGCCTGAGCGTCCAGACACTACCGGCGAAAGGAAAAGAGTCTCTGATAATGCATTGAGATAATGGATATTCTTAGTGAAGAAGAAGTGAAGTACTATAAAAAATCGCTCATATCCCTGGAATGAAGCATAAAAAAAGGTGCGCCAGGAGACGCACCAGTTGTTGCAAAATCAGCACTGTGGGGCGTAATTACCCCTTGCCTTTTACACTGCTGATAAAGGTGGAACGGGCAGATGTTGACCCCAGGCGTTCAGCTTCATCAAGCAGTTTTAACGCCTTATCAACATCACCTTTCGCGACAGCGTTTTTGATCGCGGTATTAAAATAACTTTCCGTGTCGTTGAGCATCGGCTCGCTTTTCTTCACCGGTGCCGGAGCGGGTGCAGCCACAGCTGGTGCCGCCGTGTTGCCTACCGTAACCGGAGCTGGAGCGGAAGAACCAAATAGAGGCCCGACCAACACGCTGGAACTGGAGTTCGTTTTGACTTTCAGTTTCAGTAAGCCATCGGTGGTATGACGAGCAACCGGGTCAGGAATATCCGGGATCGAGTTACCGACGCCTTTGGCATAGGCTTTAGCCGGGTCGAGCAGTTGAGTCGTCTGCTGGAGATCTTTTTCCGTGGTAAAGACCAGAACATAAAGTTTTTGCTGCCCCAACGCCGGTGTCAGGCGCATAACACCTTCCAGCCGATCTGCACTCATCACGCCTGGTTCCTGGTAGGTGAAATAACTGCTGGGGAAGAAGGCTGATGGTGTCATGTTCTGATCAAGAATCAGCACGTTCGGCGCAAATACGCTGGTTTGTTTGTTCACTTCGCTGGTCAGCGTCAGTGTCAGTTCGCCAATGTTTGCCGGGACGCTGTACGCAGCAACCGGACCACTGATGCCAGGGACGTTCAGTTGTTGGCCGCCGGTCGCCAGTTGGGTGGTCTGGGTTTTAGATTGATCGACCGGTGCCCAGGTGAGTTGTTGCAGCGCGGCAGATGGAATGGCTGGCGCGTCGCTGGTGTTTTGCGGTACGTAGTTAACATCGGCAAGGCTGATTCCAGGCGCGCTTGCCAGCAACCCTGCTGATAAACAGAGGGCGATGAGACTTTTATTCATTTTCATTGTTTTCACCTCAAAATCTGGAGCTCAGCGGTAGCCAGGCAATAGCGCGCTAAACCCGATAATCAGAGGGGCTTTCGCCCCTTTCAGATAATGACAACCTGTTTTTATGCCGGATGCGGCGTAAACGCCTTATCCGGCCTACATTTGACAGCCGTTGTAGGCCTGATAAGACGCGCAAGCGTCGCATCAGGCGTTGGTTGCCGGATGCGGCGCAAGCACCTTATCCGGCCCAGTTTTTGCTATTACCACCAGATTTCCATCTGGGCACCGAAGGTCCACTCGTCGCTGTCACCACGGCCGAAGCTGCCGCCGTTGAAATCAGCAGGAACGGCTTTGCCGAAGTTAGTGTTGGTATTGGCGTTACCGGTGTAGTCATAACCCCATTTCTCATCCCACTTGGCGTAGGTTGCGAAGACACGAATAGCCGGGCGTGACCAGATGCTGTCGCCAGCCTGCCATTGTTGTGCAAGGGTAATTTTGTACTGATTGTTCTTGTCGCCGGTGCGCTGGGATTCGACGTTGTCGTAGCCGATTTCCATCACGGTGCTCATGATTGGCGTCCACTTGTACATCGGGCGAATACCGACGGTCCACCACTTGGTGCCGTTGTCGTTATCCCAGTTGATATCCTGGTACATACCCACGTACATCATGTCCCAGTTATCGCCCATGGAGATCGCACCGTGGTCGAGGATACGCAGCATGTGACCGTTGTTGTTGATATTGTAGGCAAATTTTTCGTTATCAAACGCGACGCCAGAACCCTGCGACAGACCTTTACCCTGCGAGGTCATCGAGTCAGTAGCGTACTGAACAACAAACTTGTTAAAGCCCTTCAGGACACTCTGAGTATGTTCAGCAGTGAATAACCAACCGTCTTTCGATGCGCCATCAACCAGACGATAGTTATCACGCAGGTTGGCACGACCGTAGTCGACACCCAGTTCTAATGTGCCGCCCGGGTTGATTTCCATCTGCGCTAAACGCACGTCGAAAACGTCGTTCGCGGTTTCGTTGGTATAGTCATAAATATTGTTGCTGGCGAAAGAGGAAGAACCACCAGCTTCAGAGGAGCGGGTTGCTGCCAGAGAGAGTTTACCGAAGCCAACATCGATGTTTTCCAGACCGGCACCAGGACCAGAAATATCCCAGTAGTAGAAGTCGATCATATGAACGTCATGACGTTGGTAGAAGCGCTTACCTGCCCAGATGGTGGAACCTGGCAGCCATTCGATCAGGTTTTTACCCTGCACGTTTGCTTCACGGAAGGCCGGATCGGTAGCTTCCCAGTCATTCTGTTGTGCGACGGAATAGGCCACGTTAGTGTCGAAATAGAAGCTCTTATCGCCCTCTTTCCACACTTCCTGACCCAATTTTAATTCAGCATAAGTTTCACATTCGTTGCCAAGACGGTATTTACTTTGAGCACCGGTAGTCTGGAAACACTGTTGTTCACCGCCGCTACCTGTCCAGCCAATACCGGAACGTGCATAGCCGTGGAAATCAACAGCCATTGCCTGAGCAGACATTACGCCCGCTGCGACGGCAACCGCCAGAGGAAGTTTGCGCAGAGTAATCATCATTCTATCTCCTGAGTCATTGCTTTTCTTTTTTCACATCACCTGTGACAGGCTTTGTGTGTTTTGTGGGGTGCTTAAACGCCCGGCTCCTTATGCAGTCGACGACATGCAGTGCCATCCTCACGGAACAGATGACAACGCTCTGGCGGCAGGCCGATAGCGAATGTGGCACCTTCTTCTACCAACACCACGTCGTTCTGGCGGTACACCAGGTTTTGACGAATGGAAGGGATCTGGATATGGATTTGAGTTTCGTTGCCGAGTTGCTCGACGACCTGAACTTCACCCTCAAGGATGACGTCAGCGATATCACTCGGCAGTAGATGTTCCGGGCGAATACCCAGTGACATATTGGCTCCAACCTGGACATCACGGCTTTCAACAGGCAGCCAGACTTGCTGACGATTTGGCATCGGCAGCTCCACCTGCACTTGATCGATTGCGGTGGCAGTCACTTTTACCGGCAGGAAGTTCATCTTTGGCGAACCGATAAATCCGGCGACAAAACGGTCTGCCGGATAGTGGTACAGCTCCAGCGGTTTCCCAACCTGCGCCACGCGACCGGCGTCCAGCACCACGATTTTGTCGGCCAGCGTCATCGCTTCGACCTGATCGTGGGTGACGTAAATCATTGTGCGGCCCAGGCGTTTATGCAGACGGGAGATTTCGATACGCATTTGCACACGCAGTGCAGCATCGAGGTTGGAGAGCGGTTCATCGAGCAAAAATACGCTTGGCTCGGCCACCAGCGTACGGCCAATCGCCACACGCTGACGCTGACCACCGGAGAGCGCTTTCGGTTTGCGATCCAGCAAATGCGCCAGTTGTAGCACTTCCGCCACCTGGTTGACGCGTTGGTTAATCACCTCTTTTTTTGCGCCTGCCAGTTTCAGGCCAAATGACATGTTTTCTGCTACTGACAGGTGGGGATAGAGCGCGTAAGACTGAAACACCATACCAACGCCGCGTTCTGCTGGCGGAGTGTCATTCATCCGTTTCTCACCGATGAACAGGTCGCCGCTGGTGATCGTCTCAAGCCCGGCAATCATGCGCAGTAAAGTCGATTTACCGCAGCCAGACGGTCCGACAAACACCACGAATTCACCTTCATGGATATCGAGATTGATATCTTTCGATACCACGACCTCACCCCAGGCTTTCGTTACATTTTGCAGCTGTACGCTCGCCATGCCCTTCTCCCTTTGTAACAACCTGTCATCGACAGCAACATTCATGATGGGCTGACTATGCGTCATCAGGAGATGGCTTAAATCCTCCACCCCCTGGCTTTTTTATGGGGGAGGAGGCGGGAGGATGAGAACTCGGCTTCTGTGAACTAAACCGAGGTCATGTAAGGAATTTCGTGATGTTGCTTGCAAAAATCGTGGCGATTTTATGTGCGCATCTCCACATTACCGCCAATTCTGTAACAGAGATCACACAAAGCAACGGTGGGGCGTAGGGGCAAGGAGGATGGAAAGAGGTTGCCGTATAAAGAAACTAGAGTCCGTTTAGGTGTTTTCACGAGCACTTCACCAACAAGGACCATAGATTATGAAAATAAAAACAGGTGCACGCATCCTCGCATTATCCGCATTAACGACGATGATGTTTTCCGCCTCGGCTCTCGCCAAAATCGAAGAAGGTAAACTGGTAATCTGGATTAACGGCGATAAAGGCTATAACGGTCTCGCTGAAGTCGGTAAGAAATTCGAGAAAGATACCGGAATTAAAGTCACCGTTGAGCATCCGGATAAACTGGAAGAGAAATTCCCTCAGGTTGCGGCAACTGGCGATGGCCCTGACATTATCTTCTGGGCGCACGACCGCTTTGGTGGCTACGCTCAATCTGGCCTGTTGGCTGAAATCACCCCGGACAAAGCGTTCCAGGACAAGCTGTATCCGTTTACCTGGGATGCCGTACGTTACAACGGCAAGCTGATTGCTTACCCGATCGCTGTTGAAGCGTTATCGCTGATTTATAACAAAGATCTGCTGCCGAACCCGCCAAAAACCTGGGAAGAGATCCCGGCGCTGGATAAAGAACTGAAAGCGAAAGGTAAGAGCGCGCTGATGTTCAACCTGCAAGAACCGTACTTCACCTGGCCGCTGATTGCTGCTGACGGGGGTTATGCGTTCAAGTATGAAAACGGCAAGTACGACATTAAAGACGTGGGCGTGGATAACGCTGGCGCGAAAGCGGGTCTGACCTTCCTGGTTGACCTGATTAAAAACAAACACATGAATGCAGACACCGATTACTCCATCGCAGAAGCTGCCTTTAATAAAGGCGAAACAGCGATGACCATCAACGGCCCGTGGGCATGGTCCAACATCGACACCAGCAAAGTGAATTATGGTGTAACGGTACTGCCGACCTTCAAGGGTCATCCATCCAAACCGTTCGTTGGCGTGCTGAGCGCAGGTATTAACGCCGCCAGTCCGAACAAAGAGCTGGCGAAAGAGTTCCTCGAAAACTATCTGCTGACTGACGAAGGTCTGGAAGCGGTTAATAAAGACAAACCGCTGGGTGCCGTAGCGCTGAAGTCTTACGAGGAAGAGTTGGCGAAAGATCCACGTATTGCCGCCACCATGGAAAACGCCCAGAAAGGTGAAATCATGCCGAACATCCCGCAGATGTCCGCTTTCTGGTATGCCGTGCGTACTGCGGTGATCAACGCCGCCAGCGGTCGTCAGACTGTCGATGAAGCCCTGAAAGACGCGCAGACTCGTATCACCAAGTAATGCTGTGAAATGCCGGATGCGGCGTGAACGCCTTGTCCGGCCTACAAAACCGAAACGTATGTAGGCCTGATAAGACGCGTCAGCGTCGCATCAGGCAGTTGTTGTCGGATAAGGCGTGAAAGCCTTATCCGTCCTGGAATGAGGAAGAACCCCATGGATGTCATTAAAAAGAAACATTGGTGGCAAAGCGACGCGCTGAAATGGTCAGTGTTAGGTCTGCTCGGCCTGCTGGTGGGTTACCTTGTTGTTTTAATGTACGCACAAGGGGAATACCTGTTCGCCATTACCACGCTGATATTGAGTTCAGCGGGGCTGTATATTTTCGCCAATCGTAAAGCCTACGCCTGGCGCTATGTTTACCCGGGAATGGCTGGAATGGGATTATTCGTCCTCTTCCCTTTGGTCTGCACCATCGCCATTGCCTTCACCAACTACAGCAGCACTAACCAGCTGACTTTTGAACGTGCGCAGGAAGTGTTGTTAGATCGCTCCTGGCAAGCAGGCAAAACCTATAATTTTGGTCTTTACCCGGCGGGCGATGAGTGGCAACTGGCGCTCAGCGACGGCGAAACCGGCAAAAATTACCTCTCCGACGCGTTTAAATTTGGCGGCGAGCAAAAACTGCAACTGAAAGAAACGACCGCCCAGCCCGAAGGCGAACGCGCGAATCTGCGCGTGATTACCCAGAATCGTCAGGCGCTGAGTGACATTACCGCCATTCTGCCGGATGGCAACAAAGTGATGATGAGCTCCCTGCGCCAGTTTTCTGGCACGCAGCCGCTCTACACACTCGACGGTGACGGCACGTTGACGAATAATCAGAGCGGCGTGAAATATCGTCCGAATAACCAAATTGGCTTTTACCAGTCCATTACCGCCGACGGCAACTGGGGTGATGAAAAGCTAAGCCCCGGTTACACCGTGACCACCGGCTGGAAAAACTTTACCCGCGTCTTTACCGACGAAGGCATTCAGAAACCGTTCCTCGCCATTTTCGTCTGGACCGTGGTGTTCTCGCTGATCACTGTCTTTTTAACGGTGGCGGTCGGCATGGTTCTGGCGTGTCTGGTGCAGTGGGAAGCGTTGCGCGGCAAAGCGGTCTATCGCGTCCTGCTGATTCTGCCCTACGCGGTGCCATCGTTCATTTCAATCTTGATTTTCAAAGGGTTGTTTAACCAGAGCTTCGGTGAGATCAACATGATGTTGAGCGCGCTGTTTGGCGTGAAGCCCGCCTGGTTCAGCGATCCGACCACCGCCCGCACGATGCTGATTATCGTCAACACCTGGCTGGGTTATCCGTACATGATGATCCTCTGCATGGGCTTGCTGAAAGCGATTCCGGACGATTTGTATGAAGCCTCAGCAATGGATGGCGCAGGTCCATTCCAGAACTTCTTTAAGATTACGCTACCGCTGCTGATTAAACCGCTGACGCCGCTGATGATCGCCAGCTTCGCCTTTAACTTTAACAACTTCGTGCTGATTCAACTGTTAACCAACGGCGGCCCGGATCGTCTTGGCACGACTACGCCAGCCGGTTATACCGACCTGCTTGTTAACTACACCTACCGTATCGCTTTTGAAGGCGGCGGGGGTCAGGACTTCGGTCTGGCAGCAGCAATTGCCACGCTGATCTTCCTGCTGGTGGGTGCGCTGGCGATAGTGAACCTGAAAGCCACGCGAATGAAGTTTGATTAAGGGAGATAACAAAAATGGCAATGGTCCAACCGAAATCGCAAAAAGCACGTTTGTTTATTACTCACCTGCTACTGCTACTTTTTATCGCGGCGATTATGTTCCCGCTGCTGATGGTCGTCGCTATCTCGCTGCGTCAGGGAAACTTCGCGACTGGCAGCCTGATCCCGGAGCAAATCTCCTGGGATCACTGGAAACTGGCGTTAGGTTTTAGCGTGGAACAGGCTGATGGTCGCATTACGCCACCGCCATTCCCGGTACTGCTGTGGCTGTGGAACTCGGTAAAGGTCGCCGGGATTTCCGCGATTGGCATTGTGGCGCTCTCCACCACCTGCGCCTACGCTTTCGCCCGTATGCGCTTTCCAGGCAAAGCGACGCTGCTGAAAGGAATGCTGATTTTCCAGATGTTCCCGGCAGTACTTTCACTGGTCGCGTTGTATGCGTTGTTTGATCGTTTGGGTGAGTACATTCCATTCATTGGCCTGAATACTCACGGCGGCGTAATTTTCGCGTATCTGGGTGGGATTGCGCTGCATGTCTGGACCATCAAAGGCTATTTCGAAACCATCGACAGTTCGCTGGAAGAAGCGGCGGCGCTGGATGGTGCGACACCGTGGCAGGCCTTTCGCCTTGTCCTGTTGCCGCTGTCAGTACCGATTCTGGCGGTGGTGTTCATCCTGTCGTTTATCGCTGCCATTACTGAAGTTCCGGTCGCATCGCTGTTACTGCGTGACGTAAATAGCTACACCCTGGCCGTGGGGATGCAGCAATACCTCAACCCGCAAAACTACCTGTGGGGTGACTTTGCTGCCGCTGCCGTGATGTCTGCATTACCGATCACCATCGTCTTCTTGCTGGCTCAACGCTGGCTGGTCAACGGCCTGACGGCAGGTGGTGTGAAAGGTTAAAGATGTTGTTCTGCCAATGTTATGCCGCTGCACCCTCAACTTACGTTATCCCAACTTGTGACTGTTATTCGGCGCTCCACGGAGCGCCTTTTTTTACTCCCGCTTCAACCGTTTCGAATTACATAACCACAGGGTGATCACCAGCAACAGGATCGCTGCCGAGTAGATCAACACATCCAGTGGCGATTTATGATCGACGATGATCAAGCGCACAATGGCGGTGATCCCAATATAGACAAAGTAACGTAGCGGGAAGTGAAAACCGGACTGAAAGTACTTCACAATCAGCGCGATAAATTCGAAATAGAGAAAGTAAACCACCAGCCCTTCTACCAGCTCATATTTGCTGGTTTGTTCTGGCGCGAACAGCACATCAGCCAGATGCACCGTTTCTTTGCCGAGGAAGACAACCAAAATCAGGCCGAGGCACAGCAGGCCAAGATTGAGTACGGTCTGCAAAATGGTGGAGATAAACTCCACGCGCGGACGAGAGAGTGACGTCATAGCAGTACCTCCTTCACAATGGCGAGCTTCCTGTATAACGCAAAAATGTGACGGTGATCTATATTTTTTGTGTATGTTTTGTTCAACCTGGATTTAGAGAGCATCTCCCATCAACGCCGGATGCGGCCTACCCGTAGGCTGGATAAGCCGCGCCTGGCGGCGCATCCGGCAAGACAAACCGCACCATAGCCGGTACTGCAAAAATCACCCATTCAGGTGATTCCCAGCCACCAGCAATGCGCGAAAAATCGACAATGTTCCTCTGGAACAAATGAAACGTAACCTGATAAAGGTGGTAAAAATGAAGCCTTATTTTGCTGCTTTGATGTTATCAGTCTCTGTTCTTCCTGCTTATGCTGGTCCGCTCGGTACTGCTGATAAAGCCGACCTACCGCAAAGCAATGTCTCCAGCCCAATGATGGCCCAGTCGCTCAGGCAACCAGACCTGCAACCGATATCGACGGACAGGAAGACAGAATGTTTTCGCCTTTACACACCAGATCGCAAACCGGGGGTGAACTGCGTTCCTGATGGCTCAACAGGCCATTAAGAATGAAGGTGCCAGTGAGTGCGAAAACTGGCACCTTTCCCATAACTTAGCGGAAATTGACGCTACGGTCGCTGGTCATGTCATACAACTGGAACTTACGCCCAAGTTGCTGACCACCGTCACGCGTCAGCGGCGTCCAGCCAATCGCCGCACGGCTGCGTGTCGGGCCAGACGAGAAGAGATCCAACGGTACAGAGACATACACGCCTTTGGTGAAGTCCCCTTCGCCGTACTCCTCTTTCGAAACGTTGGTGATCGTGGCATAGCCGCCAACCACCACGCCGCTGTCAAAGCGTTTAGCGATTTCCAGCGTGCCGCCTTTATCGCCCGCCAGATACTGCCCGACGCTCGCTTTCACTAACACATCCTGAGCGAAAGATGGCGTCCAGTACGCGGTCAGATGTCCGGTTTTCACGCTGTAGTCGGTGAATTTCATCATATCTTTTGCACTACGCCAGTCGCGCTGTTTAACGTAGTTGGCATCCAGACCAAACGCCCAGTTGCTGTCCAGCGGACGATACAACACTTCTGCCCCCGCACCGCCAAACATGGTTTCGAGATAACCTCCGTAGACCTGGCCGTAGAAGCCGTTGCCCAGATGCTGGAAGTAGTTGGCTTGCAGGTTATTCACATAGACATCGTTCTGCACATACTCGCGCACATGGGTACGAACGCGCGGTAAGTGCGAGTCCTGCGGTGGATTAGTGTAGTTAAACTTGTCGTAGTTGTTGGCAAGGTTAGCGAACAGGCTGCCGGTGGTCAGCAGATGGTCCGTCAGCCACAAATCTGTCGTTCCCATCACGCCCAGCTGATACATGTAAAAGTTTTCCGGGCCACCGACCGACTGGTTCAGCACCGGATCGATATGGAAATCAAAGCGTGATTTGTCGATATACCAGCCCTGCTCGGTGGACTGCGGAACCACTGGCTCGACGCGTTTTTGCGCCAGCGTCGTTTCGTGGCCCAACGGCTCTCCGGCGAGATGATTTTTCAGGCTGGCGACATCGGTTTCCGTCGTCACCTGCGGCATGTTAAGGCGATTTTCCGTAATGCGGATCGTTTTGATCCCATCCGGCAGATCGTTCATCACGATCCGATTAGCACGGATGATCCCTTCACGCGAATCACGATATTTCACCTGCTCGCCGGTGACATACAGCGTATCGCCTTTCGCCTGGATCTGCGGATCGGCCAGTCCGGCGTTGTATTTCAACAGCGTTAACTGATTTGCCACCACCGAATGCTGCAAAATGGCATCCTGCGGCTGCGGTTGATATTGCGGGCGGGCGTTATCGTTGTAGGACGGGCGCAGATCGTTAAAGTTGGTGCGCAGCGTGACGCCAAACATAAAGGTGTTGCCACGTTCATAGCTAAGGTTAACGTCGGCCCAATCGGTAACGCGATAAATCGCCCCGACGTTAAACTTACTTTTTTGCTCCAGCTTCCCGGCAAAATCCTGCTGATAATTATTGCCTTCATACTCCAGTTTCAGGCGCAGCGGTTGCCAGGGCGTCTGGTATTCCACGCCGCCAAACAGTGAGGCAGGACCGTGGAACATCTGGCTACCGTCGATAGATCCCGCCTGTTTGTAGCTGTTATCGCGATAGCAATATTTATCACTGGCTGAACAGAGCGGATTTTTCACATTACCGCTGGTGCCCAGATATCCCCAGCCCAGGCCGAGCGTAAAATCGAACGGCCCCCAGGCTTTGCTGGCAACAAGATATTCCGCATCAAACAGCCCCGTACCGCCGATATCCCGCGCACCAACCGCCACTTGCGGCAGCCAGTAACTCTCTTCCCACAAACGCAGTTTGAGATCGAAGGCTTTATCTTTATACGTTTGATCGCCAGAGAACGCTTCGACGCTGCTGTACTGCCGGGTGCGCACGTCGGTGTAGCGCAGCGTTGTTTCCAGCCACGGGAAGAGTTGCACTGAAGCTGAGTAATAACGGTACTGATCGTTATCGCGATAGTTGAGGCTCAACTCCCCTTCCCGCGCCATGCGTGCGGTGGGCGTTTGTAATAATCCTACGCCACCGAAATCCGATTGCGACGGACCAATGGGCGCAGGATATGTTTCGCCGTAGCAAGCTGTGCTAATGCCCAGCGCCAGTAAGCTAAGCAGATGTCTTTTTTTCATTATTGAGGTATCCGCTGCGTCAGAGTCTGAAGAATGTCGGCGTTCAGGGCATCAGGCGTCTTACTCCAGACGGAGTCCGCGAGGCCAACATAAATAATGCTGCCGGGCATCGGCTCTACGTGACGCTTGTTCCAGTAAGCCACCGGCGCTTTTTGCGTGCGTCCGTCCGGGTAAACCACCCACGCGTAGCTGCGATCCGCACTGCTAAGCAGATTCTGGCCGGAGAGATAGCTTGCGACGTCGCGACCTGGAGTGAATGGCTGCTTGCCAGGACGGCTGATAAGCCCGAACAACGTGACCGTGGACGGCGGTGGTCCGACCCACAGCGTGTAGTTGCCCTGCAACGGCGGGTTACCGCGTTCGGCAACGCGGACGATATCGGGATCAAGATTGATTTTTTGCCTGCCCGTCACTTTCAACGCCTGAATTTGCTGGCGTAAGGCGTTAATCGCAGCGGCATCGTCGGCGCTGGAATCTGCGCCCTGTTCTGCCAGCCGTGTCAGCAACGCCTGCTGCTGACGCAATGCTGCCGCCGTTGCCAGCTCTTCGCTAATCACAGCACCGGGCCACCAACTGTTTGCCAGCCGTGGTTGGCCTACCAGATCGATTAAATGCTCTGCACCCGTCAGCGTTTTGGCCTCACTGCTGCCATTGCTGAATACCTTGACGGTTCCCGCCGCGAAGACCGATGACGCCCCCACACTCAAAATCAATGCGACAATAGTTTGTTTAATCATTGTTTTGCCGCCTTGATGAGAGTGGTTTTCACCGGGAAATAATCCGCGCCGAGATACTGTTCCGACTGGCGAATTTGCCCTTCGCTGTCGATCCAGTAGCGGTTATGCCAGCGCGCCTGGTCGGTGGAGACTTCTTCGTCCAGCACGCGAACCGGGGTTTCATCGCTGCCGACTTTGACGGTATCGGTGCCATCCCATTTGAAGACTGAGCGTGCGGTGGCGTAGCGTACCTGCTGGTACTCGGTCCAGCCCATCGTGCGCGTCCAGGTTGCACCATCAACAATTTGTGCGGGTTTAATCAGCGGGTCGGCAGCAAGGTTATTCACTTCAATCAGGTTGTCGCCGCCAAGCAAAGTCTTCACCAGACGACCATGTTGTGTGACGAGAGTGGCCTGATCCTGAGTGACCCATTTTTGTTGTCCGTCTTCAGCGAAGGCCAGCACCACAAATAACTGCGGCCCGCCATTAAGCTGCATGTACTGGCTGGCGTAGGGCATATTTTGAATATCATCGTCCGTCAGCTGTACGCCTGGCGTGCCGAACAGACTGTCCCACAGCGAATTGCCCAGCTCTTTAGTCGTGGCTGAACAGGCCTGTAATAGCAGGCAGATAAGAATGAGTGCAGGTCGCTTCACGACTCTTCTCCAGAGGGGCAGAATAACCACACCGGAGTGTGGTTATGGTAAATCCCTTCATACTTCAAGCCACAGATGCAATGACTCGAATTATTTTGGGGATACATACTTTATTACTGGGTACTGGTGGTCGTGGTTGTTGTGGTCCCGGTATTAGAACCATCACCGCCACCGGTTGCCGCGAGCGCGACACCCACCGCCGAGCTTACGGTGCTGACGCTGGTCGCGGAGGAACTCCCCGCCGAAACCGACGTTGCTGCCGACCCTGCCGCTTCGCCCACCTGTACAGGTGCAGCCCACGCAGAAGTCGCCGCAAGCGCAGATATGGCAAAAATGCCATACAGAACTTTTTTCATAACAATTTCCCTTCATTGAATGAATGGAGATTTACCCAAAAACATTTCGGGCGGGATCGAGTATACACAACTAAAGCATGCGAATTACGGCGCGGGGAATTAGTGATGGGGTTTTAGGATAATTGGAATGAATATCAAATATAAGCTTCAGCTTATATATAAATAAGATTAAAAATCAAAAAGTTAAAATAGAATCAAAAATAATCAACCTACGTATTTTCCGAAATCAATCATGATTAAAAATTTATTTTAGGATTAACCTCACAGCATGATTTCCGTTAAATCACAGACAAGGGGATTTATCTGATAAAAAATGCCGACATAACGTCGGCATTTTTATTAAGGTTATTTAATTAACCGCGCCACGCTTTATAGCGGTTAATCAGACCATTGGTCGAGCTATCGTGGCTGCTGATTTCTTTATCATCTTTCAGCTCTGGCAGAATACGGTTCGCCAGTTGTTTACCCAGCTCCACGCCCCACTGGTCGAAGGTGAAGATGTTCAGAATCACGCCCTGAGTAAAGATTTTGTGCTCATACAGCGCAATCAACGCACCCAGGCTGAACGGAGTGATTTCGCGCAGCAGGATGGAGTTGGTCGGACGGTTACCTTCGAACACTTTGAACGGCACCACGTAGTCAAGCGTTGCCGGATCTTTACCCTGATCACGATATTCCTGCTCAACCACTTCGCGGGATTTACCAAACGCCAGCGCTTCGGTCTGAGCAAAGAAGTTAGACAGCAGTTTCTGGTGATGATCAGAGAGTGGGTTATGGGTGATAGCCGGGGCGATGAAATCGCACGGTACCATTTTGGTTCCCTGGTGGATCAGCTGGTAGAACGCGTGCTGACCGTTCGTGCCAGGTTCACCCCAGATAATCGGGCCAGTCTGGTAATCCACAACGTTACCGTTACGGTCAACATACTTACCGTTGGATTCCATATTGCCCTGCTGGAAGTACGCCGCGAAACGGTGCATATACTGGTCATACGGCAGAATCGCTTCAGTTTCCGCACCAAAGAAATTGTTGTACCAGATGCCGATCAGCGCCAGCAAGACAGGCAGGTTTTTCTCGGCAGGCGTGGTGGAGAAATGCTTGTCCATCGCGTGTGCGCCAGAAAGCAGTTCAACAAAATTATCAAAGCCGATGGAGAGAACAATCGACAGGCCAATCGCTGACCACAAAGAGTAACGACCGCCGACCCAGTCCCAGAACTCGAACATGTTGGCAGTATCAATACCAAACTCGCCAACGGCTTTGGCATTGGTTGAGAGCGCCGCAAAGTGTTTTGCAACGTGTTTTTCATCACCTGCCGCTTTCAGGAACCAGTCACGCGCGCTATGGGCGTTGGTCATAGTTTCCTGAGTGGTGAAGGTTTTAGAGGCTACCAGGAACAGCGTGGTTTCCGGGTTTACTTTTTTCAGCACTTCCGCGATGTGAGTCCCATCGACGTTAGAAACAAAGTGCATGTTCAGGTGATTTTTGTACGGACGCAGTGCTTCGGTCACCATGTACGGGCCGAGGTCAGAACCACCGATCCCGATGTTCACTACGTCAGTGATTGCTTTGCCGGTATAACCCTTCCACTCACCGGAAATAATCGCTTCCGAGAAGGTTTTCATCTTCTCCAGCACCGCGTTGACTTCTGGCATTACGTCTTTGCCATCAACCAGAATCGGGGTATTGCTACGGTTACGCAGCGCTACGTGCAGCACGGCGCGGTTTTCAGTGCGGTTGATCTTCTCGCCAGAGAACATCGACTTAATCGCGCCCGCCAGATCGCACTCTTTCGCCAGATCTTGTAATTTCGCCAGCGTCTCTTCAGTGATGCGGTTTTTGGAGTAATCCACCAGCATCTGATCGTCGAAGGTTGCGGAGAACTTAGAAAAACGATCGCCGTCTTTAGCAAAAAGATCGGCGATCGTAACGTCTTTCATTTCATCGAAGTGTTTCTGTAGTGCCTGCCAGGCAGCGGTCTGCGTTGGATTGATGTTTTTCATTAGCAATACTCTTCTGATTTTGAGAATTGTGACTTTGGAAGATTGTAGCGCCAGTCACAGAAAAATGTGATGGTTTTAGTGCCGTTAGCGTAATGTTGAGTGTAAACCCTTAGCGCAGTGAAGCATTTATTAGCTGAACTACTGACCGCCAGGAGTGGATGAAAAATCCGCATGACCCCATCGTTGACAACCGCCCCGCTCACCCTTTATTTATAAATGTACTACCTGCGCTAGCGCAGGCCAGAAGAGGCGCGTTGCCCAAGTAACGGTGTTGGAGGAGCCAGTCCTGTGATAACACCTGAGGGGGTGCATCGCCGAGGTGATTGAACGGCTGGCCACGTTCATCATCGGCTACAGGGGCTGAATCCCCTGGGTTGTCACCAGAAGCGTTCGCAGTCGGGCGTTTCGCAAGTGGTGGAGCACTTCTGGGTGAAAATAGTAGCGAAGTATCGCTCTGCGCCCACCCGTCTTCCGCTCTTCCCTTGTGCCAAGGCTGAAAATGGATCCCCTGACACGAGGTAGTTATGTCTGAAATTGTTGTCTCCAAATTTGGCGGTACCAGCGTAGCTGATTTTGACGCCATGAACCGCAGCGCTGATATTGTGCTTTCTGATGCCAACGTACGTTTAGTTGTTCTCTCGGCTTCTGCTGGTATCACTAATCTGCTGGTCGCTTTAGCTGAAGGACTGGAACCTGGCGAGCGATTCGAAAAACTCGACGCAATCCGCAATATCCAGTTTGCCATTCTGGAACGTCTGCGTTACCCGAACGTTATCCGTGAAGAGATTGAACGTCTGCTGGAGAACATTACTGTTCTGGCAGAAGCGGCGGCGCTGGCAACGTCTCCGGCGCTGACAGATGAACTGGTCAGCCACGGCGAGCTGATGTCGACCCTGCTGTTTGTCGAAATCCTGCGCGAACGCGATGTTCAGGCACAGTGGTTTGATGTACGTAAAGTGATGCGTACCAACGACCGATTTGGTCGTGCAGAGCCAGATGTAGCCGCGCTGGCGGAACTGGCCGCGCTGCAGCTGCTCCCACGCCTCAATGAAGGCTTAGTGATCACCCAGGGATTTATCGGTAGCGAAAATAAAGGTCGTACAACGACGCTTGGCCGTGGAGGCAGCGATTATACGGCAGCCTTGCTGGCGGAGGCTTTACACGCATCTCGTGTTGATATCTGGACCGACGTCCCGGGCATCTACACCACCGATCCACGCGTGGTTTCCGCAGCAAAACGCATTGATGAAATCGCGTTTGCCGAAGCGGCAGAGATGGCAACTTTTGGTGCAAAAGTACTGCATCCGGCAACGTTGCTACCCGCAGTACGCAGCGATATCCCGGTCTTTGTCGGCTCCAGCAAAGACCCACGCGCAGGTGGTACGCTGGTGTGCAATAAAACTGAAAATCCGCCGCTATTCCGCGCGCTGGCTCTTCGTCGCAATCAGACTCTGCTCACTTTGCACAGCCTGAATATGCTGCATTCTCGCGGTTTCCTCGCGGAAGTTTTCGGCATCCTCGCGCGGCATAATATTTCGGTAGACTTAATCACCACGTCAGAAGTGAGCGTGGCATTAACCCTTGATACCACCGGTTCAACCTCCACTGGCGATACCTTGCTGACGCAATCTCTGCTGATGGAGCTGTCTGCACTATGCCGGGTAGAAGTGGAGGAAGGTCTGGCGCTGGTAGCGTTGATTGGCAATGACCTGTCAAAAGCCTGCGGCGTTGGCAAAGAGGTATTCGGCGTACTGGAACCGTTCAACATTCGCATGATTTGTTACGGCGCATCCAGCCATAACCTGTGCTTCCTGGTGCCCGGCGAAGATGCCGAGCAGGTGGTGCAGAAGCTGCATTTTAATTTGTTTGAGTAAATACTGTATGGCCTGGAAGCTATATTTCGGGCCGTATTGATTTTCTTGTCACTATGCTCATCAATAAACGAGCCTGTACTCTGTTAACCAGCGTCTTTATCGGAGAATAATTGCCTTTAATTTTTTATCTGCATCTCTAACTAATTAGAGAAAGAGATAAATAGTTAAGAGAAGGCAAAATGAATATTATCAGTTCTGCTCGCAAACGAATTCCCGTACACTGAACTCTCTGGCTCACTGAGGGCACCATCATGGCACTCCCCCGTATTACCCAAAAAGAGATGACTGAACGCGAGCAGCGTGAACTTAAAACACTGCTGGATCGCGCGCGGATTGCGCATGGTCGCGTACTGACCAACTCCGAAACCAACAGCATTAAGAAAGAGTACATCGATAAATTAATGGTCGAGCGTGAGGCTGAAGCGAAAAAAGCCCGCCAGTTAAAGAAAAAGCAGGCTTATAAACCGGATCCTGAAGCGTCATTTAGCTGGTCAGCAAATACGTCGACGCGCGGCAGGCGCTGATTAACGCCCCTTCTTTTTACGCCCCGGCGAGGTAAAACGCTTACCGTTGGACGCCGGGCGACCGCCTTTTTCCGCCGTTTTTTCCATCTTAACGACTGGACGTTTGATGCCCGCCGTTTTCGGTTTGGCCTTCGTTTTAGGTTTTGCCTCGGAAGAGGAATTTTCGATGAGCTTAAAGAGGTCGATTAACTCATCGTCAGTTAAATCGCGCCACTCACCCAGCGGAATGCCGCTTAAGCTGACGTTCATAATGCGCGTACGTTCCAGCTTTTTCACTTCGTAACCAAAGTGCTCGCACATGCGCCGGATCTGACGGTTCAGCCCCTGCACCAGGGTAATGCGGAAGACAAACGGCGCTTCTTTTTTGACTTTGCACTTTTTCGTCACCGTCCCGAGGATCGGCACCCCCGCCCCCATACCACGAATAAATTCATCGGTAATCGGTTTATCGACCGTCACCAGATACTCTTTCTCATGATCGTTACCCGCACGGAGGATCTTATTCACCAGATCGCCGTGATTGGTGAGGAAAATCAGCCCCTGGGAGTCTTTATCCAGGCGGCCAATCGGGAACACGCGTTTGCTGTGGTTAACGAAATCGACAATGTTATCGCGCTCGCCATCTTCGGTGGTGCTGACAATACCGACGGGCTTGTTCAGGGCGATAAGTACCAAATCTTCGGCTTCCCGAGGCTCAATCAACTGACCGTTTACTTTCACAACGTCGCCGGGTTTCACCTGATCGCCAATGGTGGCTCGCTTGCCATTAAGGAACACATTGCCTTGCTCGATATAGCGATCCGCTTCGCGGCGTGAGCAAATTCCGCTTTCGCTGATGTATTTATTTAAACGGACTGATGAGTCGGGCAGCATAAATTCTCCTGTAAAACGCGGAATATACCGTACCTCTTAGCGGGGAAAAACAGGGTTATGCGGCAACGTCGAAATTAAATGTGATCTGCCACGCCTTTTATCACAAAAGTGTCTCCGGAAGTACGATGCAAATTTGCCTGGCAAAATAAGGATAATCAACATATTACGAATCGCTGCACAACTGTGCTGATGACTACTACGCAGAGAAACAAATGTGCAAGAGAAAGCGCTATTTCTCCCCATGCAAAGAGTGAAAAATCGCTTTGAAAGGCCCTCATGATGGGGTTATATCAGATCAAGCGGTGAGAAAGCGTATTTGCACAAATGTGCAGAACCAGGAGGCGGCAATGGAAAACAGTGACGATATCCGTTTGATTGTGAAGATTGCCCAACTCTATTACGAACAGGATATGACGCAGGCGCAAATCGCGCGCGAACTGGGTATTTACCGCACCACCATCAGCCGCTTGCTTAAACGAGGCCGCGATCAGGGAATTGTCACCATCGCCATCAACTATGACTACAACGAAAATCTCTGGCTGGAGCAGCAACTGAAGCAAAAGTTTGGCCTGAAAGACGTTGTGGTGGTGTCGGGAAATGATGAGGATGAAGAGACTCAACTGGCGATGATGGGGTTACACGGCGCGCAACTGCTGGATCGCTTGCTGGAGCCTGGCGATATTGTCGGTTTTTCCTGGGGTCGCGCGGTGAGCGCACTGGTTGAAAACTTGCCGCAGGCGGGGCAATCGCGGCAGTTAATCTGCGTACCAATTATTGGCGGACCGTCCGGTAAACTCGAAAGCCGCTATCATGTAAACACATTAACCTACAGCGCGGCAGCGAAGTTGAAAGGGGAATCGCATCTCGCGGATTTTCCGGCTCTGCTGGATAACCCATTAATTCGTAATGGGATCATGCAGTCTCAGCACTTTAAAACCATCTCTGCCTACTGGGATAATCTGGATGTCGCCCTGGTGGGAATTGGCTCACCGGCCATTCGCGACGGCGCTAACTGGCATGCGTTTTATGGTGGTGAAGAGAGTGACGACCTGAATGCCCGCCAGGTTGCTGGCGATATTTGCTCGCGCTTTTTTGATATTCACGGCGCAATGGTTGAAACGAATATGAGCGAAAAAACACTCTCTATCGAAATGAATAAATTAAAGCAGGCACGATATTCCATTGGCATTGCCATGAGTGAAGAAAAATACAGCGGAATTGTTGGTGCACTGCGTGGAAAATATATTAATTGTCTGGTAACGAATAGCAGCACAGCTGAACTATTACTGAAATAAAAATCTTCCCGATGTTTACCGTAATAAAAATTACGGCGGGTCCCTATTATCTAAAAACAGGAGTCTGTTATGCAAACGTGGTTAAATTTGCAGGATAAAATCATTATCGTCACCGGCGGCGCATCCGGTATTGGTCTGGCGATTGTAGAGGAATTATTAGCACAAGGCGCAAACGTACAGATGGTCGATATTCACGGTGGCGATGGTCAATATGAAGGTCATAAAGGCTATCAGTTTTGGCCGACCGATATTTCCAGCGCCAAAGAGGTAAATCATACGGTAGCGGAAATTATCCAGCGTTTTGATCGCATCGACGGTCTGGTCAATAACGCCGGGGTCAATTTCCCGCGTCTGCTGATCGATGAGAAAGCGCCTGCCGGGCAGTATGAACTCAACGAAGCTGCATTCGAAAAAATGGTCAATATCAACCAGAAAGGCGTTTTTCTGATGTCGCAGGCGGTGGCGCGACAGATGGTCAAACAACATGATGGCGTGATTGTGAATGTTTCCTCAGAAAGTGGGCTGGAAGGCTCAGAAGGCCAAAGCTGTTACGCCGCGACCAAAGCCGCGCTCAATAGCTTCACGCGCTCCTGGTCGAAAGAGCTGGGTAAGCACGGTATCCGTGTGGTCGGTATCGCGCCAGGGATTCTGGAAAAAACAGGACTGCGCACGCCGGAATATGAAGAAGCGCTGGCGTGGACGCGCAATATCACCGTCGAGCAGCTGCGTGAAGGCTATACCAAAAATTCCATTCCTATTGGGCGCGCCGGAAGATTAGCAGAAGTGGCTGATTTTGTTTGTTATCTGCTGTCTGAACGCGCCAGCTATATCACCGGAGTAACCACTAACATTGCAGGCGGCAAAACGCGCGGCTAAGGAGGCTTTATGGTCAATGCCATTTTTTGCGCCCACGGCAAATTAGCTTGCGCCATGCTGGAATCGGTTCAGATGGTTTACGGCGATGCCAGGGTCGAGGCAGTTGAATTTGTGCCCGGCGAGAACGCCGGAGACATTGTGGCAAAGCTGGAGAAGTTAGTGAGCATTCACAATCATGACGAGTGGCTAATCGCCGTGGATTTACAGTGCGGTAGCCCGTGGAATGCAGCAGCGACGCTTGCGATGCGCAATCCGCACCTGCGGGTGATCAGCGGCCTTTCCCTGCCACTGGCGCTCGAACTGGTTGATAACCAGGACAGCATGAATGTTGATGAACTGTGTGAACACCTGACGCAAATCGCAAAGCAAACCTGCGTTGTCTGGAAACAACTGGCAACAGCGGAGGAGGATTTCTGATGAACATTACGCTCGCCCGCATTGATGACCGCCTGATCCACGGTCAGGTCACTACCGTCTGGTCGAAAGTGGCTAACGCCCAGCGCATTATTATCTGCAATGACGAAGTTTATAACGATGAAGTTCGCCGGACATTATTGCGTCAGGCTGCGCCACCGGGAATGAAGGTTAACGTGGTCAATATTGAAAAAGCCGTCGCGGTTTATCACAACCCGCAATATCAGGACGAAACCGTTTTTTATCTTTTCACTCGCCCACAGGATGCCTTAGCGATGGTTCGCCAGGGGGTAAAAATAGGCACCCTGAATATTGGCGGCATGGCCTGGCGGCCCGGTAAAAAACAGTTAACCAAAGCGGTTTCATTAGATGATGATGATATTAACGCATTTCATGAGTTAAATAATCTTGGCGTCATACTGGATTTACGCGTCGTAGCGTCAGATCCCTCAATCAATATTATCGACAAAATAAACGAACAGTTAATCGCAAATTAAATAATAGCGCCTGTGTACATATGCTTTAACAGGCAGGGATGACGACACTTAAAAGGTGACAAATCATGGAAATAAGTACCCTACAAATCATTGCTATATTTCTTTTTTCCTGTATTGCCGGAATGGGCAGCGTGCTGGATGAATTTCAGACTCATCGCCCATTAATTGCCTGTACGGTGATTGGTTTAATTCTCGGTGATTTAAAAACCGGAATAATACTCGGTGGTACGCTGGAATTGATAGCTCTCGGCTGGATGAACGTCGGCGCGGCGCAATCTCCGGATTCTGCACTCGCCAGCATAATCTCCGCCATTCTGGTTATCGTTGGTCAGCAAAGCATCGCCACCGGAATCGCCATCGCGTTGCCTGTGGCTGCGGCAGGCCAGGTGCTGACGGTGTTTGCCCGTACCATCACCGTAGTGTTCCAGCACGCGGCGGATAAAGCAGCGGAAGAGGCGCGGTTTCGCACTCTCGATATTCTGCATGTCTCCGCGCTTGGCGTGCAGGCGCTGCGCGTTGCTATTCCGGCACTGATTGTCTCGCTGTTCGTCAGCGCCGATATGGTCAGCAATATGTTAAACGCCATTCCCGAATTTGTGACCCGAGGACTACAGATTGCTGGCGGTTTTATCGTGGTGGTCGGTTACGCCATGGTGCTACGTATGATGGGCGTGAAATATTTGATGCCTTTCTTTTTCCTCGGTTTCCTCGCAGGTGGCTACCTCGATCTCAGTCTGCTGGCGTTCGGTGGCGTCGGCGTGATCATGGCCCTGGTCTACATCCAGCTAAATCCACAGTGGCGTAAAGCTGAACCTCAACTCCAGGCCACCGCCTCCACCGCCCTTGACCAACTTGACGATTAACGGAGCCATCATGGAACAGAGAAAAATTACACGCAGCGATCTGGTGAGCATGTTTCTGCGCTCCAACCTGCAACAGGCGTCCTTTAACTTTGAACGTATTCACGGGCTGGGTTTTTGCTACGACATGATCCCCGCCATCAAGCGACTTTACCCATTAAAAGAGGATCAGGTTGCGGCACTCAGGCGACACCTGGTGTTCTTCAATACCACGCCAGCCGTATGTGGCCCGGTCATCGGCGTCACTGCCGCCATGGAAGAGGCGCGGGCCAACGGCGCGGAAATTGATGACGGTACCATTAACGGCATCAAAGTCGGTCTGATGGGACCATTGGCAGGGGTTGGCGATCCACTGGTCTGGGGAACGCTGCGCCCGATTACCGCCGCGCTCGGCGCATCTCTGGCACTTTCGGGCAACATTCTCGGCCCGCTGCTGTTTTTCTTTATTTTCAACGCGGTGCGTCTGGCGATGAAGTGGTATGGCCTACAACTCGGCTTTCGCAAAGGGGTGAATATCGTCAGCGATATGGGCGGGAATGTGCTGCAAAAACTCACCGAAGGCGCGTCGATTCTCGGACTGTTTGTGATGGGCGTGCTGGTGACCAAATGGACGTCAATCAACGTACCGTTGGTGGTTTCACAAACGCATGCCGCCGATGGCTCCACCGTCACCATGACCGTGCAGAACATTCTCGACCAACTTTGCCCTGGTTTGCTGGCGCTCGGTCTGACGCTACTGATGGTTCGTCTGCTCAACAAAAAAATTAACCCGGTATGGCTGATTTTCGCCCTGTTTGGCTTAGGGATTATCGGCAATGCGCAGGGCTTCCTGTCCTGATTCTTCGCCCCGGCACGACTGCCGGGGCCATCGCTCAACATGAGGTGGTTTATGAAAACAACAGCTCTGCGTCTTTATGGTAAACGTGATTTACGCCTGGAAACCTTTGATCTTCCTGAAATGCAGGAGGATGAAATCCTCGCGACGGTGGTCACCGACAGCCTGTGCCTCTCTTCCTGGAAAGAGGCCAATCTGGGTGAAAACCATAAAAAAGTACCCGACGATGTGGCGACCAACCCAATCATCATCGGCCACGAATTTTGCGGCGATATTCTGGCCGTGGGTAAAAAGTGGCAGCACAAATTCCAGCCGGGTCAGCGTTATGTGATTCAGGCCAACCTGCAACTCCCCGACCGCCCGGATTGCCCCGGCTACTCCTTCCCGTGGGTAGGCGGTGAGGCCACACATGTGGTTATCCCAAATGAGGTTATGGAACAAGATTGCCTGCTGGCATACGACGGCGAAACCTATTTTGAAGGCTCGCTGGTTGAACCGCTTTCCTGCGTGATTGGCGCGTTCAACGCCAACTATCATCTTCAGGAAGGTAGTTATAACCACACGATGGGGATTCGCCCGCAAGGGCGCACGCTGATCCTCGGCGGCACCGGACCAATGGGACTGTTGGCGATTGATTATGCGCTGCATGGACCCGTTAACCCTTCGCTGCTCGTCATTACCGATACCGACAACGACAAATTGAGTTATGCGCGCAAGCACTATCCATCAGAACCGCAAACACTGATTCATTATCTCAATGCCGCCGATGCAGCATTTGATACGTTAATGGCACTGAGTGGCGGTCACGGCTTCGATGATATTTTCGTCTTTGTGCCTAATGAAGGACTGGTGACTCTCGCCTCTTCCTTGCTGGCGACAGATGGTTGCCTGAATTTCTTCGCCGGACCGCAGGATAAACATTTCAGCGCGCCAATTAATTTCTACGATGTGCATTATGCATTTACCCACTACGTGGGCACGTCAGGCGGCAATACCGATGACATGCGCGCAGCAGTCAAACTGATCGAAGAGAAAAAAGTGCAGGCCGCAAAAGTGGTAACACATATTCTTGGGCTGAATGCCGCGGGCGAAACCACGCTTGAATTGCCTGCCGTCGGCGGCGGCAAAAAGCTGGTGTATACCGGGAAATACCTGCCGCTTATGTCACTCACGCAGATTCAGGATCAAGCACTGGCGGCAATTCTGGCGCGTCATCAGGGAGTCTGGTCCGGCGAGGCGGAGCAGTACCTGCTCGCCCATGCAGAGGCGATTTCCCATGATTAATCGCGATACTCAACTCTGCATGTCGCTGGCCGGCCGCCCCGGTAACTTCGGCACGCGTTTTCACAATTATCTTTATGAAAAGCTGGGGCTGAATTTCATCTATAAAGCGTTCACCACCCAGGATATTGCAGCGGCGGTGAAAGGGGTTCGCGCGTTGGGTATTCGCGGTTGCGCTGTGTCGATGCCGTTTAAAGAAAGCTGCATGCCTTTTCTCGACGCGATCGATCCGTCGGCGAAGGTCATTGATTCCGTGAATACCATCGTGAATGACGACGGCAGGCTGACCGGGTTTAACACCGACTATATCGCGGTGAAAAGCCTGATTACCCACCACCAGCTCAATACCACCACGCGAGTGATGATTCGCGGCAGTGGCGGCATGGGCAAAGCGGTGATTGCCGCCTTTCGCGACGCGGGGTTTACGGATGTTATCATTGCCGCCCGCAACCGCGAGAGCGGCCCGGCGCTGGCGAAGCAGTATGGGTTTCAGTGGCAACCGCAGCCGGAAGGCATCGCCTGCGACATTCTGGTCAACGTGACGCCCGTTGGCATGAGCGGCGGTAAAGAGAGCCATGAGCTGGCCTTCAGCGAAGCGATGGTCTCAACGGCAAGCGTCGTTTTTGATGTCGTGGCCTTGCCGCCGGAAACGCCGCTCATTCGCCTGGCGCAACGGCTTGATAAGCAGACGATTAGCGGTGCGGAGGTGATTGCTTTACAGGCCGTCGAGCAGTTCGCAATGTATACCGGCGTACGGCCTGATGCGCAACTGATTGCTGAGGCGGCACAATTTGCACGAGAAGGATAAGAAACATCAGCGCCTTGTTTGCCACGCCAGAAGCAATGCGCAACATCGTGAGCCATGTCAGTAAGCGGTTAAAATCACAGTGGTAGCATGGCTCCCGTGATTTCTTACTAACCGGAGAAGTAATGGAACTGCTTTTATTGAGTAACTCGACGCTGCCGGGTAAAGCCTGGCTGGAACACGCGCTGCCGCTGATTGCTGAACAGTTGCAGGGTCGCCGTTCTGCGGTATTTATTCCTTTCGCTGGCGTAACGCAGACCTGGGATGATTACACAGCGAAAACGGCTGCGGTTCTCGCTCCGCTGGGTGTTTCTGTCACCGGTATTCATAGCGTTGTCGATCCCGTTGCCGCGATTGAAAATGCTGAGATCGTGATTGTCGGCGGCGGTAATACTTTCCAGTTGCTGAAACAGTGCCGCGAGCGCGGGCTGCTGGCACCAATTACTGACGTGGTGAAACGTGGCGCGCTGTATATTGGCTGGAGCGCAGGCGCTAACCTTGCTTGCCCAACCATTCGTACCACCAACGATATGCCGATTGTCGATCCACAAGGTTTCGATGCGCTGAATCTGTTCCCGTTGCAAATCAACCCGCACTTCACCAACGCGCTGCCGGAAGGCCATAAAGGTGAAACCCGTGAACAGCGTATTCGCGAACTGCTGGTCGTCGCGCCAGAACTCACAATTATTGGTCTACCGGAAGGTAACTGGATCACAGTGAGTAAAGGTCACGCAACGCTGGGTGGCCCGAACACCACTTATGTGTTTAAGGCTGGTGAAGAAGCGGTGCCGCTGGAAGCGGGTCACCGTTTTTAAATGAATTGCCGGGGGCAACGCCGCCCGGCATCCCGTGCACGGTATTAATACTCGTCCCGTCCTTCATCTTCATCAGGCTGTTCCAGCACACTGTAAGCGACTGAACAAAACAGCGAGTTCAGGCGCTGCATATCTCCCAGTAAGCCTAAATGTAGCGAACTGGTTTCAATACTCTGCACGTTTTGCTGGTGCAGGCGATCGACGTGGGCGTGAGAATAGCGGCGATTAAGAATGCGAAAACGATGTTTGCTGCGGCGCAAACGACGGGCGCTGGTAACATCGCCAGAGAAGAAAACCGACATTGCCAGTTTTAAATTACTGAGCAATTGCTCATAGAGCGCATCCAGTTCCTTCAAGCCATCAAGCGAAAATGCTCGCCTTGCAGCCAGCGATTTGTCGGCAATTTCACTACCCATGCGCTCGACGATATCGGAGGCTTGTTCAAGGTTTAGCGACATTTCGATGATCTCCGCCCAGCGGCGCGACTCTTCTTCTGCCAGTTCCTCTTTTGGCATTCGCGCCAGATAAAGTTTAATCGCGGTATAGAGCACGTTGATATCATCTGCCAGCTTACGCAGCTCTTTCTCCTGCCGAGGCTCGCCGTGCATCACTTTATTCAACCCTTCCATCATCTGTTCCATGGCGTCGCCAATGCGCAGGGTTTCGCGCGCGGCGTTCGCCAGAGCAAGCGTGGGCGTATCCAGCGCGCTGACATCCAGATGTTTAGGCCGTAGCTGGGTATCCAGTTCCGGTTCATCGCGAATAATCGTTTTGCAAAACCGTGCCATCGGGTCAACAAATGGCAGCATGACCAGGCAACGTACAAGGTTGTAGAAGACGTGGAAATAGATCACCAGTTCCGCTTTTGGCAATGACAACTTCCCCATTGTCTCTGCCAGCAAATGGACAAACGGCAGGATAATCAGGCTACCCACCAGCTTAAACAGCAGACTACCCAGCGCGACACGGCGGGCGGCGGCATTGGCGGCACTGTTGTTGAGCATCGCCAGCAGGCCGGAACCGAGGTTAGCCCCAATCACCAGACAGAGCGCCACGGGGAAGGAGATAATGCCTGCAGCGGTCAGAGTCGCGGTCAGCAGTACAGCAGCAAGGCTGGAGTAGCTGATAATGGCGAACATCGCGCCAATCAGCGCATCCAGCAGAATATCGCCGGTCAGCGAGGCAAAGATCACCTGAACGCCGTTTGCCTGGGTGATCGGCGTTACGGCCTGCACAATCAACTCCAACGCCAGCAAAATCAACCCAAGACCAATACCGACGCGGCCCAGTTGCCCGGCGCGTGACTGTTTGCGTCCGAGGAAAAAAATCACGCCGATAAAAATAAGTAATGGTGACAGCCAGGATAAATCGAAGGTGAGAATACGCGCCATTAGCGCCGTCCCGACATCTGCACCCAGCACAATCACCAGAGCCGGTGCGAGGGCTACCAGATCCTGAGCGACGAACGAGGTCACCAGCATGGTGGTGGCATTACTACTCTGCACCAGTGCGGTAACGCCGATCCCCGCGCAAAAGGCAAGCGGCTTTTTTTCGACGCTCCGGCTAAGGACAGTACGCAAACGCGCGCCGAAGACGCGCATTACGCCGGTTCGAACAATATGAGTCCCCCAGACCAGCAGGGCGACGGCAGAAAGCAGGTGAAGCAGCGTTAACACGAGTTCAGGTTCTCCTTATCGTTATATGTTCCTGAAGCAATTGAATGACCAAAGGACCGGAAACACGCTGACTGGCATCTTTACTGTGCCTTTTGACCTTCGTTTTTCCGGCTAAGATTATTCCAGCCTGATTCCAGTATAAGTGTTTCATATTAATAAAGAGACAGGGCACTCATTGAGCGCCCTGTTTGTTGTAAGGAAAAGTGACAGATTTGTGAATCAGTCCGCGTCATACCCCAGATTCGGTGCCAGCCAGCGCTCAACATCTGAGACGCTCATACCTTTACGGCGGGCATAGTCTTCAACCTGATCGCGCTGGATTTGCGCCACCGCGTAATACTTGCTGTCCGGGTGGCTGAAGTACCAACCCGAAACCGATGCACCAGGCCACATGGCGAAAGATTCTGTGAGTTTCATGCCAGTGTGTTTTTCCACTTCCAGCAGCTCCCAGATGGTGGCTTTTTCCGTATGTTCCGGGCAGGCCGGATAGCCCGGTGCCGGACGGATGCCCTGATAGTTTTCGCGGATCAGCTCTTCGTTGCTGAGGTTCTCGTTCGGCGCATATCCCCAGTAGACTTTACGCACACGCTCATGGAGATACTCCGCAAAGGCTTCGGCTAAACGGTCGGCAAGCGCTTTCACCATGATTTTGTTGTAATCATCGTGCTGCGCTTCAAAGGCATCAGCCAGTGCGTCCTCTTCCAGCCCGCCAGTCACGGCAAATGCGCCGATGTAATCTGCTTTACCAGAAAGCTTCGGCGCAACGAAGTCAGCGAGACAGTAGTTAGCGAAGCCGGTTTTTTCGGTCTGTTGACGCAGATGGTGGCTGACGTTGATCACATGGGTACGCGTTTCGTCACGGTAGATTTCAATGTCATCGCCCACACGGTTTGCCGGGAACAGGCCCACCACGCCACGCGGATTCAGCGTTTTTTCGGCGCTTAATTTATCCAGCATGTCGTTGGCGTCTTTAAACAGCCGCTGCGCCTCAACGCCTACCACTTCATCTTCCAGAATGCGCGGATACTTCCCGGCCAGCGACCAGGTCATAAAGAACGGTGTCCAGTCGATGTAATTACGCAGCGTTTCGATGCTGGCTTCGACTTCCTGCACGCCGAGACGGTGCGCCACCGGCGGCGTATAAGCCTGCCAGTCAAAAGCGAAGTCGTTATCACGCGCCGCTTCCAGCGTGACCGGTGGTGTGCGTGGTTTCTTGCGCCCGTGCTGAATACGCACGGTTTCGTACTCCTTGCGGGTACGAGCGACAAAATCATCACGCTGAGTATCGGAAAGCAGCGCCGCTACCACACCAACGGTGCGCGAGGCATTCTGCACATACACCGTCGGGCCGCTGTAGTTCTGCTCGATTTTCACCGCCGTGTGCGCTTTTGAGGTCGTCGCGCCGCCAATCAATAGCGGAATAGTGAAGCCCTGACGCTCCATCTCTTTCGCCACGTTAACCATCTCGTCCAGCGACGGCGTGATAAGCCCCGAAAGGCCAATCAAATCAGCATTCACTTCTTTGGCGGTACGGAGAATTTTTTCCGCAGGCACCATAACGCCGAGATCGACAATTTCGTAGTTGTTACATTGCAGCACCACACCAACGATATTTTTACCGATGTCGTGGACGTCGCCCTTCACGGTGGCGATCACCATCTTGCCGTTGGTTTTGCCCTGCTCTTTGCTGGCTTCAATAAACGGTTCGAGGTAGGCCACCGCCTGCTTCATCACACGCGCCGATTTGACCACCTGTGGCAGGAACATTTTCCCTTCGCCAAACAGATCGCCGACCACGTTCATGCCGTCCATCAACGGGCCTTCAATCACTTCAATCGGGCGCGTAGCCTGCTGGCGGGCTTCTTCGGTATCCTGCTCGATAAACTCGGTAATGCCTTTGACCAGCGAGTATTCCAGACGTTTATTCACTTCCCACGAGCGCCACTCCGCCTGCTGGGCGTTAGCGGTGTCGTCGGTTTTGCTGCCGCGATATTTCTCGGCAAGCTCCAGTAAACGCTCAGTGCCATCGTCGCGACGGTTAAGAATCACATCTTCCACCGCGTCGCGCAGTTCAGCGGGCAAGTCGTCGTAAATCGCCAGCTGCCCGGCGTTGACGATCCCCATATCCATGCCATTGCGAATAGCGTAGTAGAGGAACACCGCGTGAATGGCTTCGCGCACCGGATCGTTACCACGGAATGAGAAAGAAACGTTAGATACGCCGCCGGAAATCAGCGCGTGCGGCAGTTCGCGTTTGATGTCTTCACACGCGCCGATAAAGTCCTGTGCGTAGTTGTTGTGCTCTTCAATGCCAGTTGCGACCGCGAAGATGTTCGGGTCGAAGATGATATCTTCCGCCGGGAAGCCAACCTCTTCGGTGAGGATTTTGTACGCCCGACGGCAAATCTCGATTTTCCGTGCGCGGGTATCGGCCTGCCCCTGTTCGTCAAAGGCCATTACCACCACTGCCGCACCGTAACGACGCAACAATTTCGCGTGATGGATAAAAGCGTCGACGCCTTCTTTCATCGAAATAGAGTTAACAATGCCTTTGCCCTGGATACACTTCAGACCTTTTTCAATGACATCCCATTTTGAGGAGTCGATCATAATCGGCACGCGAGCGATATCCGGTTCACCGGCAATCAGATTGAGAAAACGCACCATCGCCGCTTCGGCGTCGAGCATCCCTTCATCCATATTGATATCGATAATCTGCGCGCCGTTTTCCACCTGCTGACGCGCCACATCCAGTGCCTCGCTGTATTTCTCTTCTTTGATCAGGCGCTTGAACTTAGCGGAACCGGTGACGTTGGTGCGTTCACCCACGTTCACAAACAGGCTATCGTCGCCAATGTTCAGCGGCTCCAGGCCGGACAAACGGCAGGCTACGGGGATTTCCGGCAGTTTGCGCGGCGCTAATCCTTCTACAGCACGACTCATCGCTGCAATATGTTGTGGCGTGGTGCCACAGCAGCCGCCGACAATATTGAGAAAGCCCGCTTGTGCCCATTCACGTATTTGTTTTGCCATCGTGTCGGCGTCGAGATCGTACTCACCAAAGGCGTTGGGTAGCCCGGCGTTCGGGTGCGCTGTGACGTAGCATTCCGCAATCCGTGATAATTCCTGCACGTACTGGCGCAGTTCGTCTGGCCCCAGCGCACAGTTAAGGCCGAAAGTCAGCGCTTCGGCGTGGCGCAGAGAGTTATAAAATGCTTCGGTGGTCTGCCCGGAGAGCGTGCGCCCGGAGGCGTCGGTGATGGTGCCGGAGATCATAATCGGCAGCTCAACGCCCAGCGCTTCAAACTCCGTTTTCACCGCAAAGACCGCCGCTTTGGCGTTAAGGGTGTCGAAAACGGTTTCAATCAGAATCAGGTCGGCACCACCTTCCACCAGCGCTTTGGTGGACTCTCGATAAGCCGCCACCAGCCCGTCAAAAGTGATATTACGAAATGCCGGATCGTTGACGTCCGGAGAAATAGACGCCGTGCGGTTGGTCGGGCCGAGAACACCGGCAACGTAGCGCGGTTTCTCCGGCGTGCGCGCGGTCCACTCATCAGCACAGGCGCGCGCCAGTTTCGCCGCCGCAAAGTTGATTTCCGCCGACAGGGATTCCATCTGGTAATCCGCCATCGCAATGGTTGTGGAGTTGAAGGTGTTGGTTTCGATGATATCCGCGCCCGCTTCAAAGTAGGCGTTGTGGATAGCGGCGATCACTTCCGGTTTACTGAGTACCAGCAGGTCGTTGTTGCCTTTGAGGTCGCATGGCCAGTCGGCAAAGCGTTCACCACGAAAATCGGCTTCGTTCAGTCGATAGCTCTGGATCATGGTGCCCATACCGCCGTCCAGCACCAGAATACGTTCATTTAACTGCGCACGCAGTTGTTCCACTTTGCTGCTCACACTTGCTCCCGACACGCTCAACCCAGATTTAATAAAAATTCAACAAACCATACTGGCATAAACGCATCTGTGGTAAAAGCGACCACCACGCAACATGAGATTTGTTCAACATTAACTCATCGGATCAGTTCAGCAACTATTGCATTAGCTAACAATAAAAATGAAAATGATTTCCACGATACAGAAAAAGGAGACTGTCATGGTCGCACCCATTCCCGCGAAACGCGGCAGAAAACCCGCCGTTGCCACCGCACCAGCGACTGGACAGGTTCAGTCTTTAACGCGTGGCCTGAAATTACTGGAGTGGATTGCCGAATCCAATGGCAGTGTGGCACTCACGGAACTGGCGCAACAAGCCGGGTTACCCAATTCCACGACCCACCGCCTGCTAACCACGATGCAACAGCAGGGTTTCGTGCGTCAGGTTGGCGAACTGGGACACTGGGCAATCGGCGCACATGCCTTTATGGTCGGTAGCAGCTTTCTTCAGAGTCGTAATCTGTTAGCCATTGTCCATCCTATTCTGCGCAATCTGATGGAAGAGTCCGGCGAAACCGTGAATATGGCGGTGCTGGATCAAAGCGATCATGAAGCGATTATTATCGATCAGGTACAATGTACTCACCTGATGCGTATGTCCGCGCCTATCGGCGGTAAATTACCGATGCATGCTTCCGGTGCGGGTAAAGCCTTTTTAGCCCAATTAAGTGAAGAGCAGGTGACGAAGTTACTGCATCGCAAAGGCTTACATGCCTATACCCACGCGACGCTGGTGTCTCCTGTGCATTTAAAAGAAGATCTCGCCCAAACGCGCAAACGGGGTTATTCATTTGATGATGAAGAACATGCCCTGGGACTGCGTTGTCTCGCGGCATGTATTTTCGATGAGCACCGCGAACCGTTTGCCGCAATTTCAATTTCCGGACCGATTTCACGTATTACCGATGACCGCGTGACCGAGTTTGGCGCGATGGTGATTAAAGCGGCGAAGGAAGTGACGCTGGCGTACGGTGGAATGCGCTGACTTTTTCTGGCGGGCAGAGGCAATATTCTGCCCATCATACCTGAGTGGCAATAGAATAAGGGTGTCTGTTAATCGCATTGACGCCAAAATAACTTAATGTCATACACTTCACACACTTTTATTAACTCAGTATTATTTTTAAACATCAAACCACTTAATTATTAACAAAATCGCAAGATCTCATTCCACCGAAACTTTTACGGCTGCATTATGAGATTGAGCGATTTATGATATTTCTTTAGTTGTAATCATATTAAATTTTTTCACTGTTCTGATAGTTAAAATTCAAGACATCAATAATCAATGAGATATTTAAATGATTACTCGTATTCCTCGTAGTTCTTTCTCTGCAAATATTAATAATACAGCCCAGACAAATGAACACCAAACCCTGAGTGAATTGTTTTATAAAGAACTCGAGGATAAATTTTCTGGCAAGGAGCTGGCGACGCCTCTATTAAAAAGCTTCTCAGAGAACTGTAGACAAAATGGTCGTCATATCTTTAGTAACAAGGATTTTGTCATTAAGTTTTCCACGTCCGTCTTACAGACTGATAAAAAAGAAATTACGATAATTAATAAAAATGAAAACACGACACTCACTCAAACCATTGCTCCAATATTTGAAGAATACCTGATGGAAATTTTACCTCAACGCTCAGACGCTCTTGATAAACAAAAATTAAATCTAAAATCAGATAGAAAAGAAAAAGAATTTCCAAGAATTAAACTTAATGGTCAATGTTATTTTCCGGGGCGACCCCAAAACCGTATAGTATGCCGACACATTGCTGCACAATATATTAATGATATTTATCAGAATGTTGACTACAAACCCCATAAAGATGATTACTCTTCAGCTGAAAAATTTCTCACTCACTTCAACAAAAAATGCAAAAACCAGACTTTGGCGTTGATTTCCAGCCGTCCTGAGGGGCGTTGCGTTGCTGCCTGCGGTGATTTCGGGCTAGTTATGAAAGCATATTTTGACAAGATGGAATCAAATGGCATCAGTGTTATGGCAGCCATATTATTGGTGGATAACCATGCTTTGACGGTCCGGCTAAGAATAAAGAACACAACTGAAGGATGTACCCATTACGTGGTTTCGGTTTATGATCCAAATGTAACTAACGATAAAATAAGAATCATGAGCGAAAGTAAAGAGGATATTAAACACTATTCACTGATGGACTTTATGAATGTAGATTATAGCCTCCTGAAATGGTCAAATGATCATGTTATTAACCAATCTGTTGCAATAATTCCAGCACTTCCGAAAGAACAGCTATTGATGCTAAAAGGATCTGTGGATGAAATAACCCCTCCATTATCACCTGCAACGATGAATTTGCTAATGGCAATTGGTCAGAATCATCAACTTACGCAACTGATGACTCAACTCCAGAAAATGCAAGAACTACATAGAACAGAAATGTTGACTGCCTATAATAGTATTAACCTCCCCGGTTTATATTTGGCTATAAATTATGGTAATGCGGATATCGTTGAGACTATTTTCAATTCATTGTCAGAGCCAGGATATGAAGGGTTACTCTCGAAAAAAAATCTCATGCATATTCTGGAGGCAAAAGATAAAAATGGTTTTTCTGGATTATTTTTAGCGATATCACGTAAGGATAAAAATGTTGTAACCTCGATTCTGAACGTCTTACCTAAACTGGCCGCAACACATCATTTAGATAATGAACAGGTGTATAAATTCCTGAGTGCCAAAAATAGAACGTCCAGCCATGTTTTATACCATGTTATGGCGAATGGTGATGCCGACATGCTGAAAATTGTTTTGGACGCGTTACCTTTGTTAATTCGCACATGTCATTTGACTAAAGAACAGGTACTCGATCTCCTGAAGGCAAAGGATTTTTATGGTTGCCCAGGACTATACCTGGCGATGCAAAATGGACATAGCGATATCGTGAAAGTTATTCTCGAAGCATTACCCTGTCTGGCCCAGGAAATTAACATTTCAGCTTCCGATATTGTAGATCTTCTGACCGCTAAAAGTCTTGCGCGCGACACGGGTTTGTTTATGGCCATGCAGCGCGGACATATGAACGTTATTAATACTATTTTTAACGCATTACCCACTCTGTTTAATACGTTTAAATTCGATAAAAAAAATATGAAGCCCCTCCTCCTGGCGAATAATTCTAATGAATATCCCGGTTTTTTTTCGTCGATACAGCATAAACAACAAAACGTTGTAGAGACGGTTTATCTTGCTTTATCTGACCATGCACGCCTGTTTGGATTTACCGCTGAAGATATTATGGATTTTTGGCAACATAAAGCGCCACAAAAATACTCTGCCTTTGAGTTGGCTTTTGAATTGGGTCACCGGGTTATTGCTGAATTAATCCTTAATACGTTAAATAAGATGGCTGAAAGCTATGGCTTTACGGATAACCCTCGATACATTGCGGAGAAAAATAAGATGGAAACTTTACTCAAAAAAGCATCTCCCCATACCGCACGCTAAACCTCTGCCTGCGCCGATACGCATAAACATCTTCCACATGTCCGTCACGGATACGGTTTTGTAGCGCGCGCCAGTAGTCGGCGCGGAACAGGTCGGCGTGCATCTCTTCAAACAGTGGCCCAATACGCGGGTCGGCACATAGCCAGTGGCGAAACTCTTCCGGGAAAACATCGCCCGGCGAGACGCTGTACCACGGTTCGCTGGCAAGTTCGTCCTCCGGGTAGCGCGGCGGCGGGATGTCGCGGAAATTCACTTCCGTCATGTAGCAAATTTCATCGTAATCATAAAACACCACACGCCCGTGACGGGTGACACCGAAGTTTTTAAACAGCATGTCGCCAGGGAAAATGTTAGCAGCGGCAAGCTGGCGAATAGCGTTACCGTATTCTTCAATGGCATCGCGCAACTGCTGACCTTCCACTTGTTCCAGCCAGATATTGAGCGGCACCATCCGCCGCTCAATATAAAGATGGCGAATCACAATTTGTTCGCCGAGATCGGTGATTTTTTCCGCTGCTTCCTGGAGCAGTAATGCCATTAATGCCGGGGAAATATGCCGCTTCTCCAGCACAAAGTTTTCAAACTCCTGGGTGTCCGCCATTCGGCCCACGCGATCGTGCTCTTTCACCAGTTGGTAGCAGGCACGAACGTGAGCGGCAGACATCTCTTTCTGCGGCGCGAACTTGTCTTTGATGACTTTGAATACCCGATCAAAGCCCGGCAGCGTGAACACCAACATCACCATGCCACGAATACCCGGCGCTTCAATGAACTGCTCATTACAGGCCTGGAGATAAACGAGATATTCGCGGTAGCTTTCGGTTTTGGCGTGCTTCTGGCAGCCGATAGCCATATACAATTCAGCGGTGGTTTTACCTGGCAGAATTTCCCGTAGCCACTCGACCAGTGCTGCAGGCAGCGGCGCGTAAACCATAAAATAAGAACGCGCAAAGCCAAAAACAATGCTCGCTTCGGCGGTCGTCGTCAGGCAGGTATCAATAAATAACTCGCCGTCGTCCGTCTGGTGGATCGGCAGCAAAAATGGCAATGTGCCGGAAGGCGTGATCAGTTTGCCTACCAGCCAGGCGGCTTTATTGCGGTAAAACAGTTCGTTCGCCACCTGTAAATGACTTTCCGCGAGGTTGTCTGTCCCCAGCGTTTCCGTCAGATGGCGAACGATGTAATGAATGTCACGGCTTTTATTCTGCCAGCGCAGGCGCAGCGGCAGGTCGCTGATAACGCGCATCAGCAGAGATTCCCAGCCGTGATCGGGGTAAAAGTCTTTCGCCAGCGGGCGGGGAATGGTACGAAAGCGGCGCTCTGGCTGGGAGCTAAAGATAAAAAGCCGCTCGGGAGTAAGCGAGCGGTGGTCAAATAACCGACAGTACACGGAGTTAAAAAAGCTCTCCGCAATCTCGAAGCGCGGGTAATCCGGCAACAGCCGGGTGTAATGCTCTTTGACGCGCAGTAAAAATGCCGCGTCCGTGCTTTGGCCGTTGGTAATGCAGCGCAGTTGCTCCACGACCAGACCCACGTGATGATCGTAAAGATGGATACGGTTTTTCATCGCCTGCTGGACAGCGTGCCAGTCGGCTTGTTCGAAACGCTGCTGCGCCCCGGAAGTCACTTCGAGGAATCGACCATACTGAGCGTCGAAACCTTGCAAAATGGTTTGTGCAATCAGTAATTCCAGGCCACGCGGCATCGCCTCTCCTTAATTCGCCCCTCGCCTTACGGAAAGGGGCGTTGGTTGTTAGAACTGCGATTCTTCGGTGGAGCCGGTCAGCGCGGTGACTGAAGACGTGCCGCCCTGAATAATGGTCGTCACTTTATCGAAATAACCTGTACCCACTTCCTGCTGGTGAGATACGAAGGTATAGCCATCTTTCGCAGCGGCAAATTCCGGCTGCTGCACTTTCTCAACGTAATGCTTCATGCCTTCGCCCTGGGCATAGGCATTTGCCAGGTCGAACATGTTAAACCACATGCTGTGGATGCCTGCCAGGGTGATGAACTGGAACTTGTAGCCCATATCCGACAGCTGCTGCTGGAAGCTGGCAATAGTTTTGTCGTCGAGGTTTTTCTGCCAGTTGAACGACGGCGAGCAGTTATAAGCCAGCAGTTTGCCCGGATATTTCGCGTGGATAGCTTGTGCAAAGCGACGCGCCAGTTCCAGGTCTGGCGTGGAGGTTTCACACCATACCAGGTCAGCATATGGCGCATACGCCAGGCCACGGCTGATCGCTTGTTCAATACCTGCATGAGTACGGAAGAAGCCTTCGCTGGTACGCTCGCCGGTAATAAATTCGCTGTCATATGGGTCGCAATCGGAGGTAATCAGATCCGCCGCATCGGCATCGGTACGAGCAACCAGCAGGGTTGGAACGCCCGTCACGTCAGCTGCCAGACGCGCCGCGACCAGTTTCTGAATAGCTTCCTGAGTTGGCACTAAAACTTTGCCGCCCATGTGACCGCATTTCTTCACTGATGCCAGCTGATCTTCGAAGTGAACTGCCGCTGCACCGGCTTCAATCATCGCTTTCATCAGTTCAAAGGCATTCAGGACACCGCCAAAACCGGCTTCCGCATCGGCAACGATCGGCAGGAAGTAATCGACATAGCGCGGATCGCCCGGCTCAATGCCCGCGGACCATTGGATCTGATCCGCACGGCGGAAAGTATTGTTGATCCGCTCCACCACAGCTGGCACCGAGTTTGCCGGATAGAGCGACTGATCCGGATACATGCTGGCCGCCAGGTTAGCGTCCGCCGCTACCTGCCATCCCGACAGATAGACTGCTTCAATACCCGCTTTCGCCTGTTGCAGCGCCTGACCGCCAGTCAGTGCGCCGAGGCTGTTGATGTAGCCTTTTTTCGACTCGCCGTGCAGCAGACGCCACATTTTCGCCGCGCCCAGTTGCGCCAGGGTGCATTCAGGATTGACTGAACCGCGTAATTTCACCACATCTTCCGCGCTGTACGGGCGAGTAATGCCTTCCCAACGCGGTTGAGTCCACTCTTTCTGTAATTCTTCAATTTGTTGTGTACGGGTTTTCATGTGCAGATGCTCCATAGTTATGTGGTGGTTTACGCTAACAGGCGGTAGCCTGGCAGGGTCAGGAAATCTATTAACTCATCGGAAGTGGTGATCTGTTCCATCAAGCGTGCGGCATCGTCAAAACGCCCCTGGGAGAAACGTTCTTCGCCCAGTTCGCTGGCAATGACTTTCATCTCTTCGCCCAGCATCTGGCGGAACAAGGCTTTGGTCACCGGTTTGCCATTGCTCAACGTTTTTTGATGATGGATCCACTGCCAGATCGAGGTACGGGAAATTTCAGCCGTCGCCGCATCTTCCATCAGGCCATAAATCGGCACGCAGCCGTTGCCGGAGATCCATGCTTCGATGTACTGCACAGCCACGCGAATGTTGGCGCGCATACCTTCTTCGGTGCGTTCACCATCACAAGGTGCCAGCAGCTGATCGGCAGTAATCGGCGCGTCTTGTTCGCGCATCACTTCAAGCTGATTTTTACGGGAGCCGAGAATGTCGTTGAATACCGCCATTGCCGTATCCGCAAGGCCTGGGTGGGCAATCCATGTGCCATCGTGACCGTTATTAGCTTCCAGCGATTTATCCGCTTTTACTTTGTTGAGCACCTGGTTATTGCGCTCTTCATCTTTGCTCGGAATAAATGCCGCCATACCGCCCATCGCAAAAGCACCGCGTTTATGGCAGGTTTTAATCAACAGGCGTGAGTAAGCATTCAGGAAGGGTTTATCCATCGTCACTGCCTGTCTGTCTGGCAGGACGCGATCGGGATAGTTTTTCAACGTTTTGATATAACTGAAGATGTAATCCCAACGACCGCAGTTCAGACCAACAATATGGTCACGCAGCGCGTGAAGGATTTCGTCCATCTGGAACACGGCGGGCAGCGTTTCAATCAGCAACGTCGCCTTGATGGTGCCGCGCGGCAGATTAAAGCGATCTTCTGCATAGCTGAAGACTTCGCTCCACCAGGCCGCTTCCTGCCAGGACTGGGTTTTCGGCAGATAGAAATAGGGACCGCTGCCCTTTGCCAACAGTGCCTGATAGTTGTGGAAGAAATAGAGCGCAAAATCAAACAGGCTACCGGGGATTGCCTCACCACGCCAGGTGACATGTTTTTCCGGCAAGTGCAGACCGCGTACCCGACAAATCAACACCGCTGGATTGGGCTTGAGCTGATAAATTTTGCCTGCTTCATTGGTATAGCTGATGGTGCCGTTAACCGCATCGCGCAGGTTAATTTGCCCGTCGATCACTTTGCTCCAGTCCGGGGCCAGTGAATCTTCGAAATCGGCCATAAAGACTTTCACATTGGCGTTGAGCGCGTTGATCACCATCTTGCGCTCAACCGGGCCGGTAATCTCTACCCGACGATCTTCTAAGTCCGCAGGAATCCCGCGAATTTTCCAGTCAGCATCGCGAATGGAATCTGTTTCCGAAATAAAATCAGGCAACGTTCCGTTATCGATATCCTGCTGCTGCTGAATGCGCGCTGCCAGAAGTTTATTGCGTTGTGGCGTAAAATGCGTCACCAGCTCAGTCAGAAATTCTACCGCTTCGGCAGTAAGAATTTGCTTCTCCTGCTCGCCATACGGCCTTGTGAAAGCCAGTTCATCGGTTGTTGTTGCCTGTTCAGTCATCGTGCAGCTCCTCGTCATGGATCCGAAAACTTCCCCACTGTGAACGAAGGATCGTTGTGCGCTTTTCGTTCAGCACAACTAAGACTACTCATTTAAAATGCAAAATCAAAAACAATTTCCATTTTAATTAAAAATACTTAATAACTTATTGATAACAATATAAATAAAATTTATTTACCTGCTGAGGTGTGTTTCGGAAATAAAAAAGGCACCCGAAGGTGCCTGAGGTAAGGTGCTGAATCGCTTAACGATCGACTATCACAGAAGATTAATCCAGCGTTGGATTCATGTGCCGTAGATCATATGGCGTGATCTGGTAGACGTAATAGTTGAGCCAGTTGGTAAACAGCAAATTACCGTGACTACGCCAGCTCGCTCGCGGTGTATTTTGCGGATCATTATGTGGAAAATAGTTATACGGTACATCCGGGTCCAGTCCGGCTTCCACATCGCGGAAAAATTCCTGCGCCAGCGTTTGCGCATCATATTCGGGATGGCCCGTCACAAAGGCAATGCGCTTATCTTTGCTGGCAAACAGATAGGCATCCCCTTCTTCTGTCTCCGCCAGAATTTCCAGATCGGTATAATCACGAATCAACGCTGCCGGAAAGTCAGCATAGCGCGAATGTGGTGCCAGGAATGAATCATCAAAGCCACGCGTCAGAAGCGCATGAGGATGGAGAATATGATGCTCGTAAACGCCAGAGAGTTTGTCGGTGCGGGTTTGCTTAGGAATGCCGTAGAGGATATTGAGCGCGGCCTGGACCGCCCAACAGACAAACAGCGTCGAGGTGACGTGATCTTTCGACCACTCCAGCACCTGTTTGATCTGCGGCCAGTAAGCGACATCATTAAACTCCACCAGGCCCAGCGGCGCGCCGGTAACTATCAGACCGTCAAAGTTTTGTTCCTGAATATCTTCAAAGTTACAGTAGAAGTTATTCAGATGCTCTGCGGGCGTGTTGCGCGATTCACGGGAATCGATGCGCAACAGCTGAATATCGACCTGCAAAGGTGAGTTTGAAAGCAGGCGCAGAAACTGATTTTCAGTTTCGATCTTCTTCGGCATCAGGTTAAGGATAAGCACCTTTAGCGGACGAATTTCCTGACCAGACGCGCGAGAAGTTGTCATCACAAAGACGTTTTCTTCACGCAAGAAATTGACGGCGGGTAGCTCGTCCGGCACACGAATCGGCATAACCTGATTACCTCACTACATACGCTTATACGTTTAGACATCCAGATAGCTGAAGATAACCAGAAAATTTGCCAATGTCGAGCCTGCATGTTGAAGGTGAGAAAGTTTCAAGGAAAAGGCTACGTTAGAATATAAGAATGACGAAAAGGAGAGAAAATGGTTATTAGTATTCGCCGCTCACGGCATGAGGAAGGGGAAGAACTCGTTGCGATTTGGTGCCGTTCTGTCGATGCCACTCACGATTTTTTATCAGCAGAGTATCGGGCCGAGCTGGAGGAGCTAGTTCGTTCCTTCCTGCCGGAAGCGCCGTTGTGGGTCGCGGTTAATGAGCGGGATCGGCCGGTTGGGTTTATGTTGTTAAGTGGGCAGCATATGGATGCGCTGTTTATCGATCCTGATGTGCGCGGCTGCGGCGTGGGTCGGATGCTGGTGGAACATGCGCTCTCGATGGCACCGGAACTGACAACCAATGTTAATGAGCAAAATAAGCAGGCTGTTGGGTTCTATAAGAAGATGGGTTTTAAGGTTACGGGACGCTCTGAGGTGGACGATTTGGGGAAACCGTATCCGTTGCTGAATCTGGCGTATGTGGGGGAATAAGCTGCCCCCTATCGTGCTATCGTGCCTGCGTAAGCTGGAGCAGACGCGCCAGCGTCGCATCCGGCATTTTTTCTGCGCCAATGCAAAAAGGCCATCCTTTCGGATGGCCTTTCGCTTAATTTGATGCCTGGCAGTTTATGGCGGGCGTC